>Ga0058701_10002185_pt1 | contig 14633 bp, 10 predicted proteins | sample AgamicOrMae_FD_97039 | JGI IMG/M metagenome (GOLD analysis project Ga0058701, IMG submission 97039) | Agave microbial communities from Guanajuato, Mexico - Or.Ma.e | ecosystem: Host-associated > Plants > Phyllosphere > Phylloplane/Leaf | place: Guanajuato, Mexico | collected 2012-06-04 | reverse complement strand
TCCAGCCAGCTCAGGGTGGGGAAAGATCCACCAAACACAGTCATGTTCAAAAATTGCGCAGCACGCTCCTTGTTTGCTTGTAGCAGCATCAGTCCGGTTATTTAATAGCCACACCTCGTATACTCTTACATGAAGCGTTATTTCTCGTTGATATTGGAGAATTTTTTCCTTCCAAGGTTTGAGTTGACTGTACCCATTTTACCAGCATTTCAGAAGTTCAGAATCAGCTGATATACAAAAAATAGCGATAACAAACACAGTAAAAAACATTAATTTTTAACGAGGTTATATCACACAAACCGTAAAGAGTTCAGTCCTTTAATTCCTAAAACTAATAACTGCATTCATGTGATTATAAAATAGACTCAATGTGGATAAGTTGGATGGATAAATTAATTCATCAGACGTAAAACCTAATTTCCTTTTAAATCTCTATGTAAGCTTCTTAATAGGCCATTGCAAAGAAAGGCTTTTCTCTAGAACGTACAGCTCGCATGCGTTCCAAGAACAAATGATGTTCCTCATCAGATGGAAACTTGGAAGACAGGGGCGGTACTTGAGTCAGGATATCTTCACTTTCAGCCGGGGAATCTTATGAATGAGGTGTTTTACAAGTAAAACTTTTGTCTCGGCGACGAATTTGCTTTCGTCGAACTTAGTGTTGTCACAAAAGCACCGTCGGCTGAAAAACGGTGCCTCATCCTCAAAGCAAAATGGTTTTGCGCATGCGGAAAAGTTTACTGAGAGCTTTGCACAAGTTGTAGCTTGTGGTCAAAGCGAAGGTCCAAATCATTGGGCTGGGCATTTGCCCTTAAAATGTTACCACCCTTCTATTGAAAATATGCGTGACTAGGGCATCATGTTACATGTCAAAACCGTTAGACTATGCCGGCAGTCGCTTTGTAAAGTATAAGATGAATTTTCGGGCACTATCTGTAACTTTTGCAGTTGGCATTTTTTCTTATGTTTTACTTTTTGTCCATTTGTCGTGTCGAAAAGATACTCATAAATTTGACAGTTCTGTCGGTTATGTTACTGCTGATTATATCTCCCCGCTGTGATAACTTGGATGTGATCACCTCGCGTGTGTTTAGCTTAGGAAAGATTGCCTGAAATCAGGCTACCCAAAATAAATAGGTAAGGTTTGGTTAGGCAAGGTTTTGGGTAAGGTATAGATAGGTTAGGTAACTTTAGATAGGGTAGTTTTAGGTTGGATCAGGTTAGGTAAGTTAGATTAGTTTACATTTGTCATTACACTTCAATTTTTCAGTACTACTTCTTGCACCCGAACAGCCCATTTTAATTAAACTCAGGTCAGTTTTGGTGTCAAAATCGAGTCTTTTCCCGATAAAAAAAGTGAAGGTTTAAAAAATGCATAACCGAAATAAGGACATATGACTCCCCCAAGAAATATTCTTGTGGAAAGGGCTCCTCAGGAGAGCACAGAATCTTCCGAGGGAAGCCAAGGTCGTGACGCACAACGCTCTTCTCCGATGAGCACTTCTGTCAGACCACCTTGGGAACAATTTTACAGATTCAGCGGAAAGAGCGCGAGAAATGGCAGTAAAGAAGCACAGTTCATGATTCACGAATAGCTGGCGTAAATCACCATGAAAATAAATATTCGAGTACGTGTTGAATTCCTAATAAATATCAGCATAAAGAACTCGGCCCCGTTTGAAGCATGTGAGCAGTTTTATAGCACTCGCCGAAATTTCAGCATATTCAGAAGAACTATGGACTTACGGCAACTTCAATCCTTCTTAACCCTTTATATCCCTCAGTGCGAATGGAGAGAATTCCCGACTTTTTCGCCCGCCGCACCGTCCTGAGTTCAAAGGCAGCGATTCGTAAATTTTTCAGAAACAGGAGCGCACTACGGCTACGCAGGTCCCTAACATACCTTGTTTGTTGAATAATCTGCAATATGGAAAAATAAAATCGCAGCGCTGGATTGGATTTTCGTGTTCCCCTGCAGAAAGCCCGCTGCTTCCGAACTTCGGAGAACTAGTGACGAGCGAAGAATATAAAAATCAGTGACTTAAAAGTTAAGGGAAAAGCTTATATTCGGCTCCAAGTTTGCTGCTTTTGTGACAAAACAGAGAAAGATCTTGTGCACATTGCAAAGTTATGACAGGTTGAATTTTCCCCCCTTTGTGTTCCACCTTTTGTATTCAAAACAATGTGATTGACAGCGGAGTGAGGCACAAGGTACTTAAGCTTAATTTACGTGAATCGGCCCGGACGGTCACCAATCCTTAAAGCTTCTCGGTGGCAGCTATAACCAGGGATATACCGGCGATAACTATAATTGTTGTGATGATAAACCATTTAGTTGTTTTGACAATCGAAATTCTCACACCAACAATGCTGGTTTGCTGAGGCGATATTAAAAAAAAAAAAAAACATTTTGTTAGGGCAACAGTAATTTTTACGTGCGATTTAACAAATAGATCGGGTCAACGGTCAAGCTAACCCGATTATTTCACGCAAATATTTTTTAAGCTTATCTCAAATCGGTCAAGAACATTAAGATGAAGTGACCTTCAAACACTGTCCTCCAATTTTCCTGCGATTTTTGCTAGTTTCTTTACAATACGAAAATGGGTCAATAGATTCGCAACTCTACATCCACGATAAACATTCTGAAAATTGAGAAGAATGATCCTTTGTTATCAGTTCGTACTTTTTGATCGCAGTAAAAGCAAAAAGAATCGTGGAAGTGGAACACATTACCTTCATCAGACGAGTTGAGTTCAACAAGCAAACATAGCACAAGGAACACGTTATTTTCACGCAAAAGTCTTTAGCGATTAATTTCAAGCTGCGGCCAACGCTAAGAGAACGCTCGATTTCTTAGTAAATGCTTAATTCGAAACCGTACGAGCGCGTTTCATTTAATACTTCCTCGAAATAGGAACTAAAAGATTGGTGTGATGATGCTAACAATCTAGGTTCTCTCGTGCTAATCCCAGGTCCAAAAAACTGCTGTGCCATCTCAGCGGCTACGAAACTGACACCTACCGGATCCACTTAAAATATGGTAAGAATTTTAGCGCATCCGGTTAGAATTTAACCGGATCCGCGAAGATTTTTAGTGGATCCAGTACGTAGGTCTCAGTTTCGTATCCGCTGAAATGGGCTGAGCGTATTTTTGAACCTGGAAATTGCGTTTTTTACAAAAATAATCACGACACATATGACGCTTTGAAATGAATAACGTATTTCTTTGCAAAGACATTCATAACCAGATTTCCATAAGTACTGTGGAGATCACCAAAGTAGTGTCGCATTCAAATCTATTTTTTGTCACGAGGGAAATATTGGCAATACCATACGACTGACCTGTCCGTGCGCGAGGTCTTCCGCATTCAAATTCCTCATTACTACCAACACAAATTTCGAAAAAACGAAGCAAAATTCGAATGCGACACGACCTATGACTGTTCAAATGTACACTAATAGTCCCGATTCTCGCTGGTAGACTAGGTTAGTTGAGGTTAACTAAGACTAGGTTAAGTAGAATTAGGAGAGATGTGGTGAGGTGCGGTTATATGGGTTACGCAACGGTAGGTTACCTTCTGAATGGAATATCGGAAGAAAACTGTTGAAGAAAATGAGAGGATTTGCTCGAGGAGATGTGTCAGTCAACCGGTTTGCCCGACAAGCACTTTTGCACAAAGTACCGCGTCGTATTTGGTCGACTTTGTGACCAGTGAAACGAAGACAGCCATGGCATCCTTTATTACTGACCTTTCTGAATCATTGCTGATGTTATAGGCACTTTAAGGTGGACCGCAGTTTTATTCTCGGTGCAGGACTATCATTGTAGTTTCTCCTCTGGAAGCGATTAATTCGTTCTCGAGCGAGGTTCACTCGCTTTCCGCGAAACCATGATATATAATCCACTCTGAGGTTTTTGTAGAACCCTGACTTGAATAAGTTAGCGGAACCTGAAGCCGATTTATCTGATTGGCCAGGGAATAACCTAATAATTCATCTAAGCGAGCAGTTCTGGAAACACTGCAAATAAGTTAGTCTGCTCAAAAATGAAAATTTCTTCGCGATATCAATATATTGAAATGCGTACTCAGTGTCATCTAAACAATCTTTACATTAAGCGGAAAGAAAGCTTAAAATTCTTTGGCCAAGCAGGGGTTTTGTATTTCATTTTATCATTTTAACACTGCGAAAATTCACTCAAACTCAGAGTGTTAATCCTAAGATAAAAATCATGATTAAATAGGAATAAAACCCAACTTATTATAAAACAAAAATTTATGAAGTTTACGATCCCTCCAAACAACAATTAAGTAAAAATTCGTGTCTTGAAAATGGATTAAATGACCTTGTCCGATTCAATAATCGATCAACTACTATTCTTACACACTATGGTTGACTGATTTTTGAAACGTTCTCTTTTACTTAATCTATTTTTGAAACATGCCCTTATACTTTTTTTTTCGGAAGGATGAAAATATTACTCACAAATCTTTCAACTTGATTTATGTTGTTGTTTTTATATATACGGACGTTTCAGCGTCGCATTTAATAGCAAAATATCGTAACGCACATTGTAACTTTTGCCAAAAAAAAGTACATAAAAAATACGATTATAAAACTGCGATTTCAGCAATAATTAAGAGCGCTCAAACACGTCGTTTCACTAGTTCTCAAGGCTTAGAGATCTGCTAATTTCCTTGAATAAAAACTTCCTAGCACTGCCTGGTCCCTCATCCATTAAAGTCAGCAGTGTCTCTATTCGCATTGACAGACTGGGCAATCTGATTGGTGGAGGCTTGCCGACCACTTGATCACGTGGGAACATGGTGACACTACATTAAGGCTCTCTAATTCAAGAGCTAAAAGTTGGCAAGCGAACTAAGCCAAAGCCACGGCGCTCCGCGCTTCGGCGGGACGAGTACTTCACGAAAACGATTGTGTTAACATCGTCGGCGGAACGCGGCGGAGCGACACGTCGCCCGCCCCCCAAATACATCTTGTTACCTAAAGTAACTGCGTAATGTTGACAATTGAGTTTCAAGACTCTAGAAACAGCGTCGAATACACCGTAAACTCAAGGGTTAGTTCTTTGGGAGTGTCTATTGACCCGACTGCATCATATAAAATATATTAGGTTGGGTTCTGTGCGTTACAGTCAAATCCCATTTAAGATATGTTAGGATGAGTTCCGTGCGTTCAAGTCTCCCAATATTAACGCATGTCGGGTCCTTAGCAATACCCTATTTCTTTTACCGAATTTCTATCTCTTCGCTGAAATATGATAAAAAAAATCTCTATGACAAGCACATTCAAAGAAAAATCGGAAATAATTCATAGTATCAAGCATATGTTTTTTTTTCTTTCCTTTTTCCTTTTTTCATTTTTTCTCAGTTTTCAGTTTTTTAAATATTTTTTTACCTTTTTTATTATTTACTCATTTTTTTTGTTTTTTGTTTTTCATTTGCTCCTTTTTTTGGTATAATTTTCCCCATTTTTTAATTTTTTTTTATTTTTTATTATGTTTTTCATTTTTGTTCATTTTCTTCTATTTTTCCATTTTTTGTTCAATTTTTTGTTTATTATTTAATGTTCTTTTTATTACTTTTTACCTCCTCTTTTTTGTTTATTTTTACTGAGTTAAATGTTTTTAAAAGAAGGTCTTAATAACATTCCTCCCATGAAAACGACGATCGGCTGATCTAGTCGTTTCCAACCTTACCAAGAGAGTTGTGATAACAAGAAAGAAAGCTAATTATTGTCGAGTGGATTCATAAACGAATTTCGAGATACAGAATGGATAAAGCCAAATTAGAGGGCTCACAGGGAATAAAAGCGAGCAATGCCACAGTTCATACAAACTTAGGAAGCGGGTTAAAGGAACGGCTCGCGGACGGCAGAACCGTGGGGATCAGGCGCCGACGAAATAAATATCAAATGATATGACCCTTTCAATGTTTCACACGTACGGATGATGTGCGTAATGCTGTTATACGCTGGATAACCCTGTTATCAAATAGACTTGCTAAATACGCGCAAAAAGGGGCCCCTGGCCCGACAGCAACGCAAGACGCTTTAAACGTTACCTTTGCATTGTTGGAGAAGGTTTTTGCAAAAGACCTCTCGTATTCATCGTTAATGGATGCTGTTTCTTGATTCTGCCTACGCAGCTCTGATAAAAAGTAGAGGTTTGTGTGTTTTTTGGGGGTCCTTGGGGCCTACCTGTTTTGGACATATGCACTCTTTGATTTGAAGATTAGATACCGGTATTCCAGTTCTGTCATCAACGGTGTTTCGACCTTTCATGACGTTTATCCGCGCACAACCTCCTAGGTTAGGTTACGAGTACCTTATACGGTCTGTACTATCGTCCCAAAAGGTATTGTCCGGTTCAGGGCGTGCAACAAGGCGGTGGTCAATGTATTTCCCCATAAGGCGGAGCCTTCCTGCGCGACCAGAACCGGAAATACCTTTTGGGACGATAGTACGTTAACACCTTGTGCTTCTCTGCCCTTCACTCGGTGGCCAGCAGTGCTTGTTGACGGTTAGCTTGAGGGTATTTTTCCGCTCATTGTTGAAACAGTTTTTTTCCTCTAAAAGACTCAACTTTTTTAAAAGAATAATGGATAGGGGTCTTCAATGATTTTTCGCGCTTTAGAAAATGTTTACCCAACGACAAATGATCTATACATTTAAGTGTTTTAATTAAAATTAAGATCTCAAATTGACCTCCTCCAAAAAGCTAGCAGTTCTTGAACCCCGTTCATAACTTCAATCCAAAAAATCATGCCGCTCGTTTTTTAAATCGAAACGATGTGAGTCCGCGTGCGAATATCGGTTACCACGCAATTTTTGGGAGGGTGCCTTAAGATGCTGTTGCGGATCCAATGAAGGGCGACTTGTAAATGAAGTTTATTGCTTATAGGATGAACTTGGCAACGTTGCGTTCACAGTCGCTTTGGCAACGTCACGGAATCCGCAAGGAAATTAGATTTGGGACACCAAGGTAGCGCAGTTTTGCGGTATATTTGTGGCCATTACATCGAGTATGCAGAGAATGTACAGCTCATGCATGGGCGAATTTCTCTCCACGGCATTTTTCTTTTCTGCCTGACGTGTTCGGATGAAAATGTCGCAAAATTCAACTCCACCAGAATTATTTTTATGTTGTTTTTTCCCCCTAAAAAGGTAAAAGTTTCAGAAATTTTTCATTTTTATTTTCCGAATTCGCTTGTTAAGTCAAGATGCCTTACTTTAAAAAAATGTTCATTTTTTTTCTTCTAAAATTCCGGATTCAAACCTTCGTGCTTGCCCTAGCAGGTTGATAAATTTGAACGATAATAATTAGGTCCCTGAGTAGATCCATATTCAAACCCATATTTTCCGTGTGTCTATCTGTATCTCTGAATGATTGGTACTGGTCTAAGAGTGGTCCATTTGCCGGTAGGATATCCCTTTGTGTGCCTCGCCGATTCGATCGTCTCCGCGGATGGATACACATTCCATCTCCCGATATCCGTTTCAAGTGGTGTAGTAAACCAGCGCTGCTTGCCTTATTCAGAGATGAAAATCCCACTCGTGTTTCGTGGTATCTTACGTATTTATACCAAGAAACCCAGCCGGAATTCTGCCTGCAAAGAATTTCCCGCGCTTATTCAAAATATGGGAAAATGCGTCTCTCTTTTCTTATTGGCCCCTATCTACGAAGCGGCGACCTTAAGTACGTTGTGCTCAGTATGTATTTCTTACGTTAGGTTGGGCAATGCTAGAGTGGGGCTGATTTTCGTTGGGGACTGTCCACAAATGACGTCAATCAATAAGGGGGAGTGGGTCAACAAAAGGTGATAGTCATCACCATCAGGACGTGGGGCTGGGAAGGTCTAGTTGGCCGTGATTTTCATTTTTTTCGACTTTTCTTAAGCCGGTACTATCAGTCCAAAACGTATTGTCCGGTTCTGGTCGCGCTAGAAAGCTCCGCCTTATGGGGAAATACATTGGCCACCGCCTTGTAGCACGAGCTAAACTGGACAATACCTTGGACTGATAGTACCGTACCTTGTAACTTGACCGCGTATACTACTATTGTTGTGTACGCGGCTGAATAGAGGATGGGACAAAGCAAAATAAAAACTTACTCAATAAAGAGGAATTCTTCCTGCAAGGCCATGGTAGTAATTTTCAATAGTAAAAAGAAATAAAAAACAATAATAATAATACCCGTAAATTACTTGTAGATTCCACTTTTTAAAGCCTATAGGCGTAATAAATCCAACCCCGCCCTGCCGGCTCGCGCCTCCCCCTCGCTAGGCACAGGTGTGACCTTGAGAGACCCCCAAAAATGGCACCGCTACCCTCTCCCCCCACGTATGCAGCTAGTGACCAGAAAAAGGAAAGAGTGCGCAAAGTGCCTGGATTTGTGACGATTCCGAGACCAAAGAAAACAACACGACGTGCGGCAAAAAATGTAACTCGAAAAAATTCTTATGTCAGTCCGCAGCGTACACATCGTTATAGTAAGAACATAAGCTGATATTTTTGCCAGCAGGGTCCTGCGCATTGGATAAGAAACTTTGAAGGACGTGACGTATTTGTGCTTCTATAGATTGAAGAAAATGAGGAACAATCAACAGTGACATTGGATATAAGCTTTTAAAAATTAAATAAAAATATCACGTTACCTTGCGCTGCAGGAATAATCATCATAGCTTCGAGATCCAATAAAAAGTTTCATACTATAGCGTTGACTTGTTAGTAGGTTGGTTTAATTGTTGGTTCATTGAGAAATGTTAAGTTTTCTTCCGCTTGTGTTCCTCCTCTTGTCTTAAACAAAGTTTAGGAACCGAGGCATGATATCTAACCTAACTTAACCTGACCTGATCTGTATGTGCCACTTACAAGCTTTTTGCCACTAACCTAAATTAAGTGCCTGTAATTCCTCGCGACCGCTTTACAGTTTATCCCCCTATGGCGTATACTTCTCGGCCGCAGGTAGCAGGGGTAACACGTTGCTGGAAATCTGTACACGTGGTATCAGGGTATCAAGGATATCAGCCGGATATAAGAGGTATAATAAACGGATATCAAGAGAAAATCGACCAAATTTCAATTAAATATCTGACAGATTTAGGCAGAATATTTAAAAAAAAATATGTGCTGGATGCTGGATACGTCTAAATATTTGCCGTATTTCAGTGGACAGTGGTCAAAGAGTAAAAAACTTGAAAAATCGCTGAAAATAGCCATGTTTTGACTGAATCCAACAGCCGGATATCAAGGATATCAACCGGATTTCAGCCAGATATCAAGGCCTTTTGTATAACACGAGATAATGAGTTATCACCCCTTGGAAGATACTGCCACCGAGAAAAATAAGCAGTATTAGGCTCGTCGACCGCGTAGGTTATCTTATGTAAGAATAGGTTAGGTTGAATTCTTTGTGCCGCGGTCCACCCTTCTTAACGACGGAAGGTAGAACAAAGGAGAAAATGTGGCCTTTAGTATCAGCAGTGTAAGGTTTGGCTTTGAGCTGGATTCCAGACGAAACATTCCTTGACCGCAACACTGATAATTTCTTGCCAGCGCAAAAACACTACAGTCTTAGGTCGGCCAATCGCCGAAGAGTAATTTATTTGGTTTTCCCGGCTGGCTGCCCGCATTGTTCCAATTCTCAAGAAAGCCCGCCTTGCCTTCGCCTTGATGAAGTGAAGAGATATCTCATGGCGGACAACCCCATCAAATAGACACCAGACGAAAGGTGATCGAATAATTCAATTGGTGAGCAAGTTATAAATTGCATCCACTTCGATGGAGGTTTACTCGCCTTGTTTTATTGCGGCCTTGTCCGGCCTCTCTCCTAAACGTGAACCAGAACACAAGGATAAAATCTGTTCTGCTTTGCACCCATATTGAAGAGATTGCTCGCTTCGTCACAAGCCTGTACTTGTAGCGCTTCTAAGTAATGCCCTTCTGGGGCTGGGAGAGTGGTACCCCATCATGTCCCAGATTCTGTAATCCTGTAAATTTTGAATATTATTGCGTTTTAACTTATGAGTTTTTCCTTTTATCACCGAGTGGAGCAACATAGCATATTGAGTTCCCTAAATTAACCTAATTTACTTAAACCTGGATTAATCTTCGCCGCCGAACATGATGCCGATTATCAGTGGGAGCTGCCGCTGAGATCCAGGTGTGCTAGCGCGATGAATCAAAAACAGCCCAAAGTATTTGGAGCGAAATTTCGCTTAAGACAAATTCAAACGATTTTCCCATTAAAATACGCAATTTTAAGCTCTGGAAAATGCCTAAATAAATGAATTTCAGATTTCTAGAGATGTGATATTTTTTTTAATTGTGACAATACTAAACTGAAAAGATCCTCTAATTTTTTTTCCGAATGGCATCGCTGGGCGGTAGTGGGTTAAAATACCAACACATTAAAAACAAACCCCTGTTTTAGGTAGTCCCATACACCTGTGTTGTATCTACAGGTAAGGGGGAGAGCGTAATTTGGTTATTATTGACGATTAAACAACCACGATATCAGTAAAAGGTCTCGTTGAGAAATATCCATTGATATGGTAATTCATAGGGGTATTTAGAAATAACTCAGTTACACTCTCTTTACCTTAGTGGTTGGTTTTTACGAACATATATTAGCTCGATGTAGGTCAGGTTAACCTAGAAAACAACCTACGTGAAATCGCAAATCACGCTAATTCGACGGGTGATTAAAGCCAAGGTTGGGCTCAAGAGATTGGAAACGCAACTTTTGAAAGTGAGAGTACGGGATAAAATCTGCCCCTATCATGAATAAGCTTCGTTAGAAGTCTACACTTGTGGCGCTTGCTGAGAGGGTTCCGTCGCTGAGAGAGAGGGAGAATGTGCCCTGTCCCGGATTCTGTGACCATCCCCCCCCCAGCCACCTCCGCCACCAGTCGGCGATCGCTTAACTTATATAACAAGCCCAAATCTAATTACCAGACCTCTTCAGAGAAGAAATACGACTTTGGAGCCGGCGGAGCAGCTGTCTTATCAAAACAAGGCGGAGAGAGATGGAAATAGTTGCTGGAAAAGGATGACAAAAGAAGGATGGTTTAGTGTGTTTAATACGAGAGAGCTGAAAATGCTCTTCGGTTGTTTGTCCATCTCGTTGCATAAATCTGCTTGGCTGCTAGTTCCGTTTATGTTTGATTTTTGCTCGTGTTTCGAGGAAATGCCAATAAGGGCTGATCAGAGAAATCTAACCTTCCTTATCTTACCTAACATTCCTTGACCAAACTTCAGGCAACGGTTTATGTGAATATATATGATTCGTGCTGTTAGGGACTCGCAAAGACCGAGCTATACCTGATTAACAATAACTCTGAATAGGGCAGCTTCTACTCATGTGCTTGTGCTCGTGTCACTTGTGTTAAGTAGGCCATTTATTGAAGTTCAACAGTAATGTCTGTCATTAAACTTTAAAGTTCTCTTTGATCTTACCGCACGTCAACTCCTCGTTACCTCCATCAGTCTGAGTTTGTCTTAATCATTCTCTTCTTATTGTAGCTTATCTTACCTAACACACAAACCTCACTCAACCCACCCTAATGAATCATACCCATAGCCTTAATTATATCCTCCAAAACATACCTCTGTTTACCTAACCGTACCTACTTCCCTCTAACCAGACCTCACTAGCATGACCTAAAAAACCAATTGTAAGGTCCTCAAAATCTAATTTAACTCAAGCATCAAAATCTGTTTCCCATTCAAACACAACCTGATTTAAATTTTCTGTTCTTCCCTTCCCAGATTTGAAGTCACGTGACTGGAAGATTGTGCGACCGAAGTAGAAAGCATATGTAGCTCCAACAGGAGCCGTGCTTATCGCGGAGGGAACGAAGCCTAGTGACAGCTGACAGCAGCGTCAAATATTTATGTAATTATCGGAAACAATTGCGGAGTGTTTTCGCGAAATCTCGTTAAGAGGAAAGAAATCCAAGCATTTTGCCCCCTGAAAACTGTAGAATAATCAATTGGAGTCCGCAGTCAAGTGCATATCGGGCGGAAATACAGCTTTGTTTTTAATTAAAAAGGAGTCGCGCTTTTATCTCCAATATTCTACTGAAACGTGTAGAACGAGTGATCTTCCCATAATTATTTATGAACCTGAAGGGAAAGAATCTAGCCCTCGCCTTCCACAGGAAAAAGAAGGGGTAGAGCCGTGCTTGGAGGCATTATGCAGCGAACTTTCAGGCAATGAAAGATCTTTTTAAACCAATGCACCAATATTTTATTAATAATCACAAATTTCAAAGAAAACAAATCTGGTTTCATACTAAAAGTTGTCTTTCAGTTTATCGGTGTGTTTTGATATTCTTGATGCAAGACCCAGCCCAAAATTCCGATAGGATTTCCGATCGGAAATTTTGATAAAAAAACGATAGGATCCGATCGGAAAGTGGAAAAAATCCGACGGGAAATCCGATCAAAAATAAAATCCGATCAGAAAGTTGATCGGAATTTCGATCGGGAATAAGATCCAATCGGATTTCCGATGGAAAATCCAATAGACCGTTCCGATTGGAAATGAATTCCGATCGGAAATTTCTATCGTATTCTATCGCATCCCATTGGAATTTTGGGCTTGGGAAAATTCGAGGATATTTTTATTTATCGCTATTATAGACTAAAAAAAATATTCATTTTTCTGGCAATAAAATTTTATTGTGAATTATAAGTTTTGAGGTGATCTGAAAAAATGCTGGAATGTTGTCTTCAAAAACGCAAAGAAAACAACAGATTGGAAAAATGATAATAATGACTCCTATAAATAAATTTTGGGATAGATATCCACCAAAACTGCGACTGCTCGGAGGTAATCGTGAATAGTTAAATCTGCATTGAATTCGGTAGTAAACGCTTCAATAAAAACAAGAAAACGTTGTCCAGTACAAGCCAATTGCTGGGTCCACCACTTTAATGAAGATTTTATTAATTAAGTAGATACACGATCGATAATAAGCGCAACTCATCAATCAGCGATTCCACTCCCCCATCTTCTCACCTCAGTTCGGCCCTTGGCACACAGGTCTACCCTTTCCGAGTTGAAAAGAGAGGGGAGGGACGAACTTTTCCCGATTATCCGATCCGCTTAGTCTCTGAGGCCGTATTGCATTCTTGTATGTAGTCTACGTTTCAATGCCGACAACACTGCGCCGGCATTCGGCCAACAAAGCCGCCTTTTTCAAATAAAATCAAGCGTTTTGTTGAGGTTTCATTGAATCATACTCAAGGTCTGAAGACTTCTCTGCCGCTTGCTGTACTGAGCAGTAAATTTAAAAGGTGGAATGTGTCCAACCTCTTTTGTGTTCCACCTTTCGTTGGCAAGTCGAGCCGAGTGAATCTGTCATTCGTATTTTTTGGCCGGAAACTCTATGATAACCTTCGATAATCCGGTTACAAAACCATTCCGACGACTCTTTTTCTTTTTTCCTTTTTTAAATAACCTTTTCTTTCATCCAAAAGATAGATCTTTTTTTATTTAACATTAGTTTTACGTTTGTCGCGTATCCACGTTTTTTTTTTGAGCAGGTTCAATAAGCTTAGGTGGAATAAGAGCGCGAGATAATTGAACGAAAGGTCGTGAGTTCAAATCCCGTCACTTCCTTTTCCTCTTTTTCCTGACGATGCACACCTGAAAAATCGAAGATTTTATATCTACGTTCTGACCTCGCTCAGAATGACCTGATCAGAATATTCAAATAGGTGGAGGTATGTTTCAATGACCTAGATCAGCTTTAAAATTGAATTATCTTTAGGATTTTTACTCAAGAGAAATTGCGTAATGTGGCATTCTGCTGCCTCATCACAAGAACTATTTTTTCAGTAATGTATTTTTAATTTGAGACAAAAAATTGTCTGACATCGCGATGATTAAAATCAAGGTAGGAGTAACATTAAAATAAAAACAAGATGTTAATGTTTTCTTCAATTGTTTCAGGTGAGTATTCCAGACTTGGTCAGCTACTTCTACAACCGGTACTGTAAAAAGAAGTATTTTTTCTACATTTGAGCGATTGCTAAAAAGACTCTCCCATCAAACATTTTTTTTTACAAAATATCGAGCGGTGAAAAATAATGCCTTTTTAAGATTATGACAGAATTTCCATTTCTACAAATCTCTCTTACGATCAATTAATTGATGAATTCTTTTAGTTTATTTCATTTTATATATTCGCTAGAAAGGAAGTAAAAATGCCTCGAGGACTGTAACGGTAGGATGCGAAACTCTCAATGTTATAAGCTTCCGGAATGTTGAGTATCTACTACTAAAATACACCTTCACAATTTTTCTCCATATAGTATGCCCAACACAGCAGAAAAAAGATAGCCTGAGAAAACACGTAAAAAGATTTATGGCGTGCGATAATCTATTAAGAGAATACAAGCTATTTTGGTGTTGTAATATCTCCGTTTAGTAGGTGCGTACATTTCACGCAGACCCTCATAGGATCTTTTTCTCCTCCTTGAGTTGATTTAGATCGTATTTCGTGTTGATAGCATTCTTTTTCTGCCATTGAGGAGAAGAAAAAGAAGGGGAAAAGTTTCAGCACGTAGAGAGGCGTTGGTCATCAAGACAGCCTTCCTCG
>Ga0058701_10002184_pt1 | contig 14636 bp, 9 predicted proteins | sample AgamicOrMae_FD_97039 | JGI IMG/M metagenome (GOLD analysis project Ga0058701, IMG submission 97039) | Agave microbial communities from Guanajuato, Mexico - Or.Ma.e | ecosystem: Host-associated > Plants > Phyllosphere > Phylloplane/Leaf | place: Guanajuato, Mexico | collected 2012-06-04 | reverse complement strand
TCGGAACCATTATTTTACCTCAAAATAAGTAAATAGCAACGCAGTAAACTTAGCACCCAGGGAACGGTACAGGCTCCCCGGTTACAGCAGCCAACGTGTTAAAGATAGACGAAAAAAGGGTATCAATGAAAATATTTCGTGGAGAGCTATCAATTGGTATGGATATTGATGATGGTATCCTCAAAAATATAACCAATTTCTCTCTTCCTCTGTTTTACCTTCATACCTCAAACCGGAGGGGGGCTACCTCAATTAGGGTTTTTAGGTCGATCTTGAAAACTACTTTACCTTTTACAGACCATACACGAAAAGTTACCCCCAACACACGTTCGTATCAAAAGCAAAGTAGGAAAAGATTTTTTTTATTATTATTATTGAAATACTCCCAAGCATTCACGCTGAATTTGTTTTTTGTAAGTTTTCTTAACTGTATATTTTTACGCAATTTCAACGTTCGAAAATTACCTTTTCGCCTTTTGCAGAGGTGTTGGAAACATCAAATTTGGAGCAAACTTGAGTATCCTGCGTGAATCAACGGCAGTTAGTAAATTAGTTGACATGCGTACAACCGGATTGTTCCAAAGACTGCCAGATTTTCTGCTTCGTCAATCGGATTAAAATCGAGCAACATCGATGATTAACGTTCAAATACTCGAGTATTTCGTTCGGTCTTTCCAAAACGTGATAATTTGTAACAAACAAGCCCTCAAGAAAAAAGAAAACAAGAAAACGCTTTCCCACCTAATTATCTCCACACTATAATGAAGCTTAAACGTTTAATAATGTTCGTAATACACAGAAAGACAGACATGGACCGATGTTCTAAGGGGATTTCTCCAGTACGGCGCAGTGGCAACAACTTTAGATTCTTCTTTTTTAACTCAAATTGGACGTTTTCAAGTTCCTTATCAGTTTGAGCGACTTCCGATCTAATGAGATGCATCAAAACTAAGCCTATCACTTTTTTTCCTAGGTGGCCTTCGACAGTCGTAAAAACTCCTCACTATGTGTGGTCTATTGATTTCGCGCGACTGCTGAGCCAAGTTCGCGATTTTAAAAGGCAGTTAAAATGTCTTTGCGGGTCGGGGTTAATTTTTTCCTTGCCAACAACGTACGTCTCCACTTACACTTTCAATCTGAATGAAAATTGTGGCAACCCTTCCGCAAAACTATGCCATTGCTACATTTAGAAAAAATCAAATGACTATTGAGAATATAAAGTACCTCAGGATGACACGTTTTTTAAGGTCATTGGCAAGGTGCTGCCACAATAAAAGGAGCTCGGTTATAGTATGCGCGCATGGAAAATATATCTACATGGTGACCGCAAACGGCACAGTACATAATTTACCTCTAATTAGCACTCTAAAAATCTGTTCAGTCCTAAAAAAAGACATCCTTAACATATATCCGTTTGTAAACTCTAAAAAAAAGCTTGTTGTTACACTATTCACTTCTTCACAGCGCCATCAAAATCAGACATTAGGTTCCTTGATGACTGACCGGTTTTCAAATATCTGTAATAGAAATTAATTACACTGATTCTGTTCGCAAAAAAAAATCCGCCAAGTTTTTTTTTTTTTACAGATGACCTTCCTGGCATCCATCTTATCCCTTCTCACCCCTCCCCTGATCGAACTTTGTGAATTATGGCTCTCCAGGTGATACTTAACAAGTAGGTCATCTACTGTTCGATCCGTGACTAATATCTGTTTAACTTGTGATCTAATCTCTGTCTAACTCGTGACGACCACCCTTATAGTTGAAACTCAGCCAAACTTGAGACTAAAATTTATCTCGGATTCTAATTTGTCTCACAACAGTTTCATCAACACGACTCAGCTCAGACCATAAACTCCAAAAGTTGCACGGTCTACCTCTCGTGCTCCATCTTTCATCGGCAAGCCAGGAGAAAAATATGGCATCCAACTTACTCCACTGAAAATGTATTAGGTTAGTTTCCATGCGTTCAAGTCATCTCCTATTTGAAATGCATTAGGTATTAGGTTGGTTTCCGTACGTTCAAGTCTACTTTGCTATAACATAGGCGTGCAAATAAAAACTGACCTTATTTTGAAAATATTTCCGAACTTGTCTAATAATTTGCGTTTCTAACCAGTTCAGATAAAATGACTTCTGCAAAAAAAATGCGTCTTTTCAAAAACTGTTCCGACTTTCTTGAGGCAACCAATCTCACGAAATCGTTGAACACACATCTCGGATCGCGATAAGCGAAGAAGATGAAAAGGGATATGTGCAAACAATTTATAAAAATCATTTTGAAATCGCTATTTTGACGTCACAATTGTCGACATCCCAACCACGATAAACATATCAACGTTACGAATTCATCATTTCGTCATTTTTTTTTATTTTTTACGATCACTATATTTTGACACCGCAGCATCAAAAAACGCCATTCATCATTTTGGACCCATCCAAACTAGACGATAACTTCTAAATACAAATTCTTTAATGGCTGCCTAATAAATGCCTCCTCTCCAGTATATTCAGGTCTCTAGAGCGTCATACATACACAGATTTAAAGGGTACCTAGATACAAATTTTCCTATAATAATGGCGCTCCTCTGATAAATGGCTCACAGCTGACTAATTGCTCACTTCTGATAAAAATAGAATCAAAATCGCGCAAAAATACCTTATTTAAGATCACTGCAAATTTCATATTTTCATAGAAAAATAATTTCAATATAACATCATTCCCCGTGCCGGAGTAATTCTGTTCCAAGCAAAATGGTTAATGTGTTTTGTAACAAGTTGCAAGTGAATTGATAAACCGTGTTTACCGTCGGTCCAATCTGCGGTGCGAGAAGGCGGTGGGTCGCGACGCCTCGGGCCTAACGCCGCGGCGGGTCAAAAGGTCGGGAGTACTCGTCCCCGCGGAGGCATCGGGTACCCGGCAAGTTACCAACCTTTCAGTTTCGGTCATTTCGCCCACTTCACAAAGCGCCGGGAGACATTCACTCGCATAAATCGCGAGTGCTGCTCCTGGAATCAACTTTCCAGAAGGTCAGATTTGCTGCTGTGAAATTAATTTAGAGCTCATTCTTGAAAAAGGTTTCATCAAAGGTGGATATTATTAACCGGCGAAAGGTCAACTTTGTTAGTGTGCTATTTGTACGGGCCAACTTCGTAGAAATTAAACGTGGTATCGCGATAGGCTGATTCCAACCTACAGTAAATGTTTACTAAGCCACATTAATGACTACTTAACTCGAGTAATTAAGATACAAATGCCATTCCATTTCTTTTTTTTTTCGGGTAAGAACTTTACAAACCCGAAATATCCTTTTAAGCATTTTGAAAAATGCGGATATTTTTACTCGGCGAAAATTTCAACATGTCTTCAACTCAAATTGGTTAAAATATCCTCCGAACCATCATAAATTACAAGGGCAAATAAGAGCTTGCGATGGTCCTTTATCAGTTCTGCGCATGAAGTTAAAATGGATGTAAAATGGTATTATCGATGTTTCCCAAGCTGAACCCATCGATCAGTTGAAAGCTTCTCGGCGAGCTCTGGATAGGCTATTAAAAGTTTTATCGTAGACGCACCAACAAAAAAGGAAAAAAAATCTGTTTTAGAATTTTTCTTAAAATCAAAAATAGACAAGCTGAAGTATCCGTGAAAGGCATTAACTTTATCAGCGTATTTGAGATGAAAACAATTCAAGTGAGAGTCCATTATTGCTGGCTGAAGGATTCGGCTCAGAGTACCTATCCAAGTTAGACGAAGACAGCTAGTCTCCTCTGATAGTTGGCAGACAAACTGCCCTGAAGTCCCACGTGTAGCATGGGAAACCGGCAATCTAAAAAGTGAAGGGGCCTTCTTGCGGGACAGGCGGCGTCTAGCGGCAGCGCCTGGCGCCGGCGCCGCACGGCGCGCAACGTAGCGCCGCCGGAGAGCCACAAATGAGCCGATACTCCTCATTGTTGCGAGGTTTGCGCCAAGTCTGGCAGACAAACGGTCGCTTTATAAGCCCCCAATTTTTGAAATCCCTTCACTCCTGGTCATCCGAACGTTAGCGAGGAGAAAGGGAATGCTGTAGAACTAGGTGCCTTGGTTTTTCATCTCATCTCGTACAAAAATGAATACTCTTCCGAGTAGACCTCACCACTCTTTTGGGGGCTCTTTGCTCTACGGTAGTTCTACATGTAGATGTAGGGGAGTTCTACACATCGGTTTAGATGGTTTCTACACCTACGTAGAGTTCTACACCTAACCTGCGTGGAGTTCTACACCTTGCGTATATTTTGATTAGGCATTTCTACAGCTTTACACGTAGTTCTACAAGAGTATTTCTAAAACTGTTTTGGTTATTTCTATCAGAAAAGTCATAGACTTCATGAGGGGGAGTGAGCAAAGTGCTTGAAAAAAAAAACTTCTTCAAAAATGATTTTGCTTAACCTCAAATAGGAGACACGGAACGATTGCTGCAAAGTCACTGAAAGACTTCGACTCTAAACCAAAATCAAATCTTTCTATTCAAAAGTGCCAATTTATAGGTAAACTAAATCTTTGGTTGGAGTTTTGGTAAAACAAAGTTGAATCTAATATGATACTTTGAATGGTAGGTGATTGTCGAGTTTAATTTTGATCTTGCGAACTAAATTCAGGTGGCCTTCGACAAACGAAATTAATAAATCTCCAGTGAGTTTTTATTTTTTTCTTGGACAGGAGAAATTGGTGCTTCAGGTAAATTTTGGCTTTGAGGTAAAAATAACAGTGCAGAAACTCTCACAACACGAGTTCGTACGCCGTAAAACTGACATTGTTACGCGCCGAAAGGCCCACGTGAAACGATCAATAAAAATTGTCCTGAGGCGAAAAAAATTGAAATCCGCGCCGCTCGGAAGTTATAAATCCAGAATATAGGAGGGCGCAATGTGCAGCAAGGTGACGTCACAAAGTGTTTCGACATTATTCTCTTCAAGACATCGCCGCGCAACAGCGGGAGAGTGAATTGGTGAACTACTTTCTCGATAGCTCGAGACACCGATACCGATATCGATTCGCCATCAATGCTAATCGATACACTGATGAAGGACGCAGAGTATCGATACGACTCGACCTAGAGTCGATTTTATCGTTGTCACGTTGATGGAGTCACCTGTGCGAGGGCAATAGCCTCAAGGTTATGCTGGGGTTGTAGGTTATATTGACACCTAAGAATCAGCTGCACTGTCGACTCAAAAGGTAGCCTTTTTTACATCCTGTTTGCAACTTTTTTTTATCATTAAACCCGGTGGAGCGGATAGCGGAACAAGACACATAACCTCAGTCAATTTAAACTCATGCGTTGTAGTCAACGAAATGCAGAACGTTCGGAATGAGCAAAGGATACATTCGCGCGTTGAGATCACCGAAATACAGAACGTCTGGAATATGCATGGAATACAATCGCGCGTTGAAGTCACTGAGATGCAGAACGTTCGGAATAAGCATGGCATACATTCGCGCGTTGAAATCACCGAAATAAAGAACGTTTGGAATGAGCAGAGTATGGAATACATTCGCGCGTTGAAATCACCGATATACAGAACGTTTGGAATGAGCATGGAATACATTCGCGCGTTGAAGTCACCAACCTACAAAAGCGACAAACATGAGCGCAGCATGTTCTCCCACGTTTAATTCCACCGAGAGCTGTTCAAGCACTGTCATTACTCGCGTGCGGAAGTCGACGCCTTATAAAATATGCCGGAAAGGGCCTTTGAATGCAAGTCTCTTCGACGTTCGTATCAAACTATTAAATCCCTGCAAAGACTAACTTAACGGGGGTATCGTAACTAAACACATACAAATTTTATGTCTGGAAGTTGACTAATATGAAAACTATAAAGTGGACGTGCATGCTTTGCTCGCACCTTTTTTTCTTTTTGCACTAAAGGGTTGCGGATTTAGCATAGGGATCACAGCCGCCACTATTGCAAATATTAGGTTTCTAAATTACACGCAATTTTGTTGTTGTCGCTTCTAGCCATTTTATCCCATTGGGCTGTTTCCGACTATGTTTAAATATTTACTCAACAATAAATATTTCTTCATAAAGTATTATAAGTAAAACTGCATGTAACCTCAGCTTAGCCTGCCTACATAAACATTTCATTGGTTTCTACCATATGGCAAAATTTTGATCCAAAATGTTGAGCTAATTTGCTTCCTAATCCAAATACCGTCATCCTTTCCTCGACACGAATCGGTGATAATAAAAAATATCTGTACACAGATCATGTATGTCCCCACGAGGTAATGGCTCACTACGCGCAGACATTTTTTTTTCGAAACATATGGCTTAATTACTACAGGCGGCTAATTATTACAGCTCATATTTCACAAGAATATTATTGCAGCATTTTTTTTCTCTTAAATTTATTTTCATCTATTACCGCAGCGGTTTCTAACGAAGATTGGGGAAAATAAAATAGAAACTTTTCGGAGCTTGAAACAATAAAGGAGATATTTCTTAATAGCTTCTCCACAAAATCGACCGAAATTTCCTTCCTTAAATAATAAGAATGATTTTGTGTAAGTCATTTATTTAGGATTGGTATAAAGTTAGCATTAGGGACAAACGAGTTAACAAACGTGATTAGAGGAATCTGAGATCAGCTGTCTCTGATGACTATGAAATGATTTAAGGCTTGCTGCAAAATCGGTTCGACTGAGGAGCCGACAAACTTCCGAGTCCGCCTTTTCATTTTTAGAGAGTCAACAACTACTCAAAGAGCTCCTGTAACCTAAAATTATGTCCTAAAATAACCGATAGACTCCGAATGAAGAGATATATAGTGAGCTCGCATGCAATCGGGGAGAAAGCATTGGACCGCCAGCGCGGGCTTGCCACCGCCGCAGCCCGTGGTCGCGCGCCAGCGCTGGTCTGCCAGCTCTGCCAGGCCGCCGCCGCCGACTCAGCGGCCAGCCGACATCCGACAGGTGAAAATCCTCGCCATCGCTTCCAAATAAACCGACCTTCTCCGTAATGAGCGTTAAAAAGAGATTAAATAATAAAAAATAGAGCTTTCTCGGGAAAGATTATGTAATATTGGGATGAAGCTACTGAACACTGATTACCTCGAATTTAATGATTAAAGAGTATATCATAAAATCCTAGGCAAATACCTGCACGGTAAATTTCCAAGGAGGAATTTCCTATGTAACCTGTTTCACCTTAGTTTCATCTTAGTTTCATCTTATATCATTAGATTACCGATATGTAGTCATAGGTTAGGTTAACCAAGGTTAATTTAGGATAGGGTGCTTGTGAATCGTTCGGATTGTCTTGGTAGCGGAAGGTATAACACTAGAAGTAGAAAATACCACGAGACTTCATTTACGGTAATAAAAGCATGTGCGGTGTTCACAAGATAAGCGAAAAAACTTAAGGAAGTACCGAAATTTCGGACACGTTAGAAAGTCTTAAAGCGAAAAACGATCTCCCTCATTATTCTGTTACCTCGAAACTTTACCTCATCTGAGATTTTTTTCCCACATATTCGGAAAATACTTTCCAATTTCCATCCTCCAAAATTGCTTCGCTTTTTGTATTCATGTACGTGGGGATATCTGCGCACTCGTGCTCGGCCTTTTCAATATTGCGCCAGACACGCCACACCAGACAGACCAGACCTGCCACTGCATGCACTTCAAGTACCGTAAAATGGCTATGGCAGCACGCAAGTTGCCTACCCATTAGGCGTTGCGAGATTCAACCGCATCAAACCTATAACACCAGAACTACACGCTGCAATTGTGGTTACAATCTCGACAGTTTCTTATTTGTTATTTGAATTGAAAAGTATATTCTTGTTGAGAAACATTTTTTTTTTCATCTACTGAGAAAGCATAATGGGAACTACAAAATACGCACGGTCTATGTTTGAATTAAGTAAGTGACATAAACGACCACTAATGCCCTCAAACTGAACTGAAACGACGACATATAAAGTAACGATAAGGAACTACTCGCAGTAGGAAGTTAATGTTTTTACTCTCTCGAGTTGGCAGATGTTCAAAAATAAGCAGAGCTTGAAAGAAAGCCATTTCACGATATCAATTTGGACACGCATTTCTTTCCGTAATCTCTGAACGACGAAAGTATCTAATTTTTTACTCTAAAAAAAATCAAGGTAATTAGACAACATTGCTTTTAGGGAGAGAAATCATTAAAATTTTACCAGGAGCAAAATTTTCTGAGTTTGTTAATGCTATTTTCATCGAACGTAATTATGAGCTATTTTTACGCAGAATTTTAGGAGCATCTTACAGTCCCAATATGCGTTAATGTATCAAAGGGTTGACAGCGATTTGAAGAATAGCCATTTTTCTGAGGCTATATTCCGCAGTCGCGGCTAACAAATAAGGCGAATCAGTTTGCTATGCAAGCTGAGTGACCCGAGAAACACTCAAAGTCACTAATAAAATTTAAAAAACACCATTTTTAAATAGCCATGTACTTGTTCAGGAGACGAACTAAACGGATGGGACAACGTCCCACTTGACTATTCTTCAAAGGATGTCTTCTAATAGCCAATTCAATGGTAAGCGCTCGTGGAGCCCTTTCACACGTCCAGAAGACTACCGTAAAACTACTAAAATACGACCTTGCACTGACCTCGTGCCCTATACACGGTATAAAAGGTTTTGTTATACCAACAAAATCATTTGTTAACAAAAATATTTTGTTATAACAACAAATTTAGTTCTATCAACAAAACGTTTGGTTGCTGCTGCGAAATTTTTGGTTGCAGCAACAAAAAAATTTATTTGTTGTCCCTAATTTTGTTGCCGTAACAAAACTATTCTTTTCCGTATAGATAATGAAGCCACCGGAAACAGCGATTATTACTCATCAGAAAACACTTGCAGCTTATTCCGTTAGCAGTGTTAGGACGTCTTTTAATACAAGCGAACTCTTCCCACAAAACTTGATAAACATATCAATGAATAAACCATAAGAAAACTGCTGTAGCTGTAATTGTGCCTGAAAGAAAAACAACGCAGTTCCGAGGGTTTCCGAAAGGTTCGTACAGAAAACTTATCGGATTCTAGCTATTAAGAAACAATGAGACCAAAGTCAGTAGAGCACGAAATCGATAAAAATAGTTATCTCGGTGGGAAACTATCACTCCGTATTCGTTTCATAGAGGACCCATGAGCAATGGGCAATGGGCACCACTTATCGGGCTATCGCAATTCGAACCCATAGAAGAGCCTAGAGGTCTTTTTGTGGCTAGTGTCCGTGAAGTAGCGATACGAACGAAGCTATCTTGGAGGAGATCTTTTCGCGCTAAATAGAAGTGTCTACATGGAGACCGACAAGGATAACAAGGTGAGCACGTTACTTTATGACCGCAAATAAATTTCGAAGAAACCAATACCACTGCTAAAATGCTTTCTTTCTCGGGTAGATCGGATGTCCATCAAATTTGCACGACTTATTAAAAACAGCCTTGGGTGAAAAATTCATAAATTTGGATCGGGAGAAAGTGTTTGATTCGGTGTTTGAAAATTCCCGGGAGTTTTGAAGAAATCACGGTATAAAAGGTTTTGTTATACCAACCAAATCATTTGTGAAAATACGGATGGCAAAAATATTTTGTTCCAACAACAAAATGTTTAGTTCTATATCAACAAAAAATTTTTTTGTTGTCCCTAATTTTGTTGCCGCAACAAAACCATTTTTTCCCGTGATTGTTCCCCACTGAGATTTCTGTAGGATTCCCGGGAATGAGTGAGTTATGATGATACGGAGGGAAGTACTGATGAATATTTAGTATCAAAACTACAATGCTATCAGTTATGCGCTATGAGTTTTTTTTCCGTGAACAGTGAACCTCATAAGCCAGAGATACATAACACGGTAAACAAATCTTGATTGTTTACAATGTTTACTTTTTTTGTTCTTTTTTTTTCGTTTGAAAAAAAAAAGAAAAACCATGTAGCATGCGTTTTGAACTTCAATTTGGTAACAAGATTTGTCTATTATAATCCATCCCCCATCATATTAGGCCTATATTTTTAGGAGAATTTTATTCAGGCAACAGGTTATGAAATTTCACTTTTAGACGCCTAGTTTTCTCGCTTGCTCCACAACATTCGATTCACTACGTATCGAAAATTCAAATAAGGCAGAGGAGTTGGTTACATGTTTTCCTTGCAAGTCATCTCTCTTGAAAAGATATATCAATCAATATAGTAGTAATATTATTACTCGGACAAGTTCAAATAACGCATAATTCATCTTTTGCAAGGTCGTGTCAAAGTAATAAAAAAATTCCTAGAATTTAGGTGGGAATTTTACGATTTAATTTCCACGCGGATTTTCGGAAACGCTCGTTTAAAACAAAGTTAAAACAAAGTTAAAAGTTAAAGCACAAGCGTTGTAATACGAGCTTCAAAACAAACAATATGGTTTTTAACCGGGCGTGCATATCGCATCTGAAGTCCGCCGAGCGTAAGGCCATGTATGAACTAAAGTTCATGAAGTCACTGTCGTTGAAACCCTCAGTTAATCCACTAATTACTTTTCGGTTAATGCCGTTATAAAGGTTGCATCAAGTCTGCGTTTAACAGCTTGGGAGAAAGGTGGGCAAAAGGTGCTACTGTGTGGGTCCAACGGTATTACATTCAGTGTTGCCGGATATCGTGATTTTTCATAAGTTTGACAGTGATTAATTCGAGAACCAGCAAAGATAACTCTGCATATTGGGTATGTTTTGGATCGCTCTCAACCTGAGCATTTAAATGATGGGGTTGATCATTTGGTTAACTTTACCGGTCAAAACGTTGGCCGCGCTTAAATTTGACCGAGATGCGCAATCTGGCAACACGGATTAAATATTATTCGCGCAACAAAGCCTCTGGAAGCAGTGTGATATTACACAGCTGATGCTTGGATATCCGATATCCGGAATGGGAATGAGCGTAAATCGGAAAAAGTGCACAGCACAAACAGTAAATACCGTGTGGCTGTAAATAAATATACACGGTATAAAAAGTTTTGTTATACCAACAAAATCATTTGTTAAAATAGGGATAATAAAAATATTTTGTTACGACAACAAAATGTTTGGTTCTATCAACAAAACGTTTGGTTGCTGCAGCAAAATTTTTGGTTGCAGCAACAAAAAAATTATTTGTTGTCCCTAATTTTGTTGCCGTAACAAAACCATTTTTTTTCGTGTACCAACATGATAATCTTACTAGTCTGTACCTCGAATAAACCATGAAACGAAAATACTAAGGTCGTATAACAAATGGGTGATCGTATTAGCGGATATCTGGAACAGTGCAGGTATCCTCTGTGAGGTTCAACTAAAGTGAATAGCATGCTGGTATCTTCTCTTTATCTACAATACGAGATATGATTATAACGGAAACCCTTTTAAAAAGGGGATATAACCTAGACTATAATCTGGATATCAGAAATTCTAAGAATGGCAAGGGTCCTGAAAAGCGGATATTCTAAAAGAGAAAACAGCGCAGAGACCGGAAATAGCGTGAGCTTTGAATATCCGGTTAGGCATAGAGAAGGTCCAACATTCGATAGGATCGATATGGTACCCATAAGAAAATCAAAGCACAAGTTTCCGTCGATAAGGAAAAAAAATGCTAGGATGAAAAAGGCCATACGAAGTACGATTTGAGCCACAGGCTCAATCGGTTTGATGCAAGTGAAATAACCTCTCTTCGAAGTCGCATTTGCGAAGGTACAATTAACTTTTGCATAAATTGCACTCGCTTTGGGATTCCATGCGGCATTTATTCGTCTCAAATGAATATCAAGGCTTCGCTTGGTGCTGCCAACATCTTTGTTTACATTTTACGACCAAATTTTAGTTCCTGATGTTAAGAAAAAAAAGGAATGAAAAAACGTACCGGTATAACCGTAGGCACTGAAACGGAATCACTAATTTCAAACTGCTAGGCCCCTATAATGATAAAATCGAACCGACCGAAAAGACTGCTCCGTTTTTTAAAATACCACAATATAGATCTAGGAATCCACTCATCTCAAGGCCGAAATCGGTGGCAATCCAAAATCCGGTGGTCCGTTTTTGAAGACTAGCAGCTTCCATCTCACGGTCCACTCGAGCATTTCGCAACCGCACTCACACGTCAATGGGCGACGATAAAAATGCGAATCCAAGAGCAAAGCGTATTTCATTCTTTGTCGCATTTTAAGCTACTTCACACATTATTATCTCAAAATAAAATAGGTCGAGACTTCTCTGAAATACTTTTACAATCGTTTATTACGACGAGGCAAGAAAAGATGTGCTCAATATTAGAACAGTGAAGTCGGAAGGCGCACACCTCGTTTTCGTTCTGACGTCGGAACTCTCCACTGAGTAGATGCGTAAAAGTCTTTCACATTTGCGCGAAAATCTTCCGACACTAACTTGTTTAAGGAGAGGAAAAGGGAGCGGACCATGGCGGCCAATGTACCATCGGCCCCAGCATCCAGCCAAACCAACCGCAAGAAACAACTGCGCCTCAACGATTGTTCTCAAATGCAGCCGTCTAGATAGCTGCAGCTTTGACAAGACCACACTTCGTTTTTGAATTGAAACGGATAATTACAGCATCTACAGTATAAAAGAAGGGCTCCCATTGATTGTTGCGTAATTAACCAAAATAATAAAAATCTTTAGCGTTGATCTCTTAAAATATATTGATCTTATGAACGGGCCTAAATACGTGATTTAACCCTTTCCCCTTCATTCTTGAAAAGGGTTGAGCAACACAAGAGCTGCTTCTCAAAGCAGCTCTTGTGTGGCTGCACAACCTACGTTCATAGTCGCATGCAAAGACTGGATTTGCCACACCTGTGATCCACTCTAGTTCAAACTTTTCTTCACGGAAAAAAATAGTTTTGTTACGGCAACAAAATTAGGGACAACAAATATTTTTTTGTTGCGGCAACCAAAAATTTTGCTGCAGCAACCAAACGTGTTATTGATAGAACTAGACATTTTGTTGTTGTAACAAAATATTCTTGTTATCCCTATTTTAACAAATGATTTTGTTGGATATAACAAAACCTTTTATACCGTGTTTGAATTATAAGAGTTAACGAAGAGCAACCGCGTAGGTTCTAGATAACTGAGTGTCTTGTGCCTCGCTTCGATATGGGTCCGAGTGTGTGAGTGTGGCTCGATGAGAGCCCACGTGGGGCGGCCCGGAAACCGACCTGCTCCTCGCGCTGCCCGACCTTCCCGAGCCGCTACCCCGGGTCGACGTGGACGAGCTCCCGTTGGTGTTGGCGGCGCCGGAGCCGGAGCTGGGGTTGAATCGCGCACCATACGCCGTGGCGTTGCTTGTCCCCACCGACGCACTGGACGACGAGGTGACGATGCTGGACGTGGACGCCCGCACGCTCCCCCGGGTAAACCTCGCACTTGTAGCACCACCCCCGCTCCCCCCAGCCGTGACGACGACGACGCTGACGGCCGTGACTAGGCCGCACAGCGCCACGCCGATCGCCCTCATCTTGGCGCACTGAGCACTTTTTGCACTAGGTCACAGCACTGCACGTCTCCGGTGTAGCACGTGGACGACGGACTGCCTGCGCTCGTATCGGTCCTTCTCGAGCGACGACTGCACGCGAACTGGCCCAGCGAGCGCCCCAGCGCCCCAGCGGCGCAGCAGCGGCGGTCCAATCGCGTCCCACCACTCTCTTCACGCTGCTCCGCTCCCAAGGACCTGTTGCTGCGCCCGCTGCGCCCGCTGCGTTCGCCAAGCCCTCTGCGCTTTGCTGCACCATTCATTCAACGTCATCTTCCGCAAACAAGCCCGCTTTTCGATGTCCGGTCTCTCAAGGGAGGTATGACGGGCTTGGTTATGTAGCGCCAGGGGGACCTTTACATCATATATGATTGGGTCTTTCGAAGGGACCTATCCACCTTCCAAAAGAATATCCCTACAAAGCCGGATTCCTGACCTACACAAAGTCAAGTTGAAAAGTGAGATTCTTTGCCTTGTTCCACATTCCGTGGCTCATTGTCAGCCGATACAGTAAAAACCCACCCCTTCATTAGGTACTCCCACATCGGTACCTTGTTCAGGATCTGTTCTGGTTTGAAGGTAAAACAGGGGAAGACCGTAATTTGGTTATTTTTGAAGATAAACCAATCAACAACCAGCGGTGGAAATTTTTACCTTTCAAATGTACCGCGCGTGAATTACGAGCCCCTGAGGATTTTCAGACATGAGGATGCTGCCCGCTCGACACGAATGCCGTGCGTATTGCCTAATTCGGGCTGAAACTTCCGATATTCAGCCCGAATCAATGGAAAGGTCTCGTCGGGTGCTTACACACAATATGGTTATTGGTAGCGGTACGTCTTCAATAATAACGACATCACGCTCTATTCAACAAGCTTACCTTCGAACAGTTATGATACTACCTAAACAGCGGTTAACTTACGTGGTAGAAAACGCAACCTTAAAAATCAGCTACATCGCTCTCATTTGCACTAAGCATGTCATCAACTTGAGTGCGATTTGCCCACTGGAACGGGAGCCATCAGCCACTGGCATCAGCCACTGGCATCAGCCACTGGCATCAGCCACTGGCATCAGCCACTGGCATCAGCCACTGGCATCAGCC
>Ga0058701_10002183_pt1 | contig 14639 bp, 10 predicted proteins | sample AgamicOrMae_FD_97039 | JGI IMG/M metagenome (GOLD analysis project Ga0058701, IMG submission 97039) | Agave microbial communities from Guanajuato, Mexico - Or.Ma.e | ecosystem: Host-associated > Plants > Phyllosphere > Phylloplane/Leaf | place: Guanajuato, Mexico | collected 2012-06-04 | reverse complement strand
TGTCGGTGTACAGTGAGTCACAAAAGTCATATCACTTCCATCCATAAGAAGTACATGAAAGCAGGGGTCATGACTTTTGTGGCACATTGTACATGCGTGATGCAGCGACTAATATTGAGTTATTGATAGTTTAATTACCTATTCCTTGCGTTATCAGTTCTTTTAGAATGTACCATTTATGTAAACTAACATGTTCTGTACATCGGAGATATTTTTTTTCGAAGCTGTTTTTTTATCGGTATTTTTTCTATTTTTACTTTTTGGTAATGTTTCCGATGATATTCTGTGATAGCGCGTTCTGTATATATGAAACATCGTTATATGAGAGGGTTTATATGTGTGCATATTATATTTAACACAGTACAATTTGGAATCTTGGATGTATACTACGAAGTCTGGGCTAACATTTAAAATAATGACTGACAATGTGATGTATTTCACGAATTGGACCCTTACTGAATCGCTCATGAAACAAGCAAAGACATGGGTTCCTCTTACAAGGCCTTTACCTCGCCAATCGGTTTAAATGTTTTTCGGATGTTTCTTCTAAAATAAAAACCCGCCTTATTTGGCCTAACGATGGCTTCTGCCGTATTTAATACCATAATCCTCTCGTTTCATAATGGCGCGATTGCGTAAGGTTAGCATTCAAACATTTGTATCGCAACACGAAATCGATTTCTTTTCCATGAAAATTTTATTCAAATAGGGAAACTTTACAATCTGAGTTGAATATCATTGAATAACGCAGTCGTTATAAGTTCAGAGTTCTGCACTGTTAAAAGCGGATAGCACCAGAGTCACCTGTCCCTGGAATGGTACTATCTAAGAGGTGCTCGCAGTGTGTGAGGATCTTAAATCAATATACCCTGTTATTTATGTTTGTGAATAATTAAAGAGTTTATGTGTCAATATAATTTATTCCCTGTGAATAAAGAGTGAACTACCTGAATGAAGCTGGTTTTTTTTTGGTATTTTCAAAATAACCTCTAAGTCCCTATGTGTTTTCATTTCAATTTCCTTTATTTTCCTTCTTGTGGATCTCGAATGATTCAAGATTGCTAAATTAGAGATATTATTTTATGAGGTCTTGTAAAATTATTTTCTGCCGAGCTTCTTACAAAACCGATTTTCGCTTATTTCGATGACAAGGTTGGCTTATTTAAATGAAACTGCGCCAAAACCGGTTATATGTGTACGGTAACCACCAAGTACCGCTGTGCTTTGTGGTTCTTCAAAAATATTGCTTTGCCGATAATTTCGCTTTCCTTGTTAGAAAACCGCATACGTAATTATTCATTGCAAAATGTTAATAACGAAATCGAAATAGGAGCAAGTAATGCCGCCTTCCGAACTTAATTCATATTCGAATGTTAAAATTCTTTTTTCTAAAAACCATGCAAGGGCACCCTTTTAATCAGTTAGGGATCAGTTTTTGATCAGCTACTGATCAGGTCTGATCAGAACTTTTTCGCAACGGGGATGCAAAGGAAATTATTAAACTATGAGTGTATGGTTGAGAAGAAAAAAAATGTGCAGAGACGAACATGAGAGGAATTTCTTTATTAAATGAGACGAACACAATTATGGCATTTAGGGCATTTGCGCACATTCGCGGCAGATTTGAAGCCCATTTGGTAGCTTTCAAATTTGGCCGCTAGAGAGAGCCTCGCCACGATCACCTGACCGGGAACCTCAAGAGCAGACTTCCCTGCTTCCCTGTTACAGCTCAGCCAAAGGTCTCGATTCGGTTTTACGGAGTCACTGAGTTGGACACCAAAGTAAGCCAATCAGATGCCTTAACTGCGATCGTCCGGCTCGGTTCGGCTCATGCCGAAACTCAAGTCTGTCGCTAATTGGCCACCACAGAGGCTCAACTCGGTGGCTCCATTGACCCGAACCGAGACCTTTGCTGAACTCATGGATCGATCGCCGATCGCCATCATTGAGTGTTCAGCGGTGGATGACAGATCCACCCCTTTAAATTTGTCTCATTAGTTAAATTTAATTTAGTGTCAGGGATAGACAAATTAGCAAAATGGGGAGCTTGTTTCGGAGCGAGGAAATGACATTATGTCAGCTTTTCCTCCAAAGTGAAGCAGCTTATGCATGCGTTTCTGAGTTGGGTGAATTAGGCCTAGTCCAGTTCCGTGATGTAAGTATCTTTTAAGTTGAATTCCTTTTGCTATTTCGCCCGTTTCTTATTGATACAACTTCTTTGAAATCTATACTTCTAAATATTTCTGCGATTAGTTAATCTCATCGTTAAACAAACGAGCACAACGTTCCACAACCTCAATGGACCTCCCACTAACCTTTGACAGATTTTATTTCTTGAGACGAGTGACTTGATTGCTGTCTAAACGTGCCTTCAATTGAATGAGGAATTTTCGTCCTTCATTTTTTATTCGGGCTCACGCTTTTAATTTATAAAAACTCTTTTCTTTCTACAGTTAAACCCCGACGTAAATGCGTTCCAACGAAAGTTTGTGAATGAAGTCCGGCGATGTGACGAAATGGAAAGGAAGCTCCGTTATCTGGACAAGGAGATCAAACGGGACAACATTCCTATGCAAGATGTTGGAGACAACCCAGAAGCTCCTCAGCCTAGAGAAATGATTGATCTGGAGGTATGTCATCTTCCCTCTTTTGTACCTTCCAGTGCTACCAGATTGTTGAACTTTGTTTCGTTTTTGATTACAGGCTACTTTTGAGAAACTGGAAAATGAGCTGCGTGAAGTCAACATGAATGCCGAGACATTGAAGCGCAATTTCCTTGAGCTGACAGAGCTGAAGCACATTCTTCGGATGACTCAGGCATTCTTTGATGAGGTTAGTCATTCTTCATGAGGAGACTTATTGCGAGCTTTGCTCATTAATTTCCAATCCACAGCACAAAGATTAAGGGTCAAAGTTTTGATGAGTGAAAAAGCTGTTACAAAGAAATCATTTCCGATCAAATAGCTACCAATTTTATTAAATTTGAGGCCTGACCCTGACATTAATTGAAGAAAATGATAGATATTCTTTAACTTTCTCTAGACTTAGTTATTTTAAGCTTAGAGTACTGCCCTCTAATACTGTAGTTCCATTTTTATTAATAATTTAGAAGTATCCTAATTGAAGGTTTCTTCTTTACAGATGAGGGTTGTTCTTTATAAGTATGATTGTTTGTGTATTTTAATCAATCCATTTGCAGGAAGATGAAGTGTCTGTATGCGTAACTCAATCCATTTCTAAGTTTAGAATATGTTCTAAATCTTCTCAACTTGTTAACTTTTCTGTCTTTGTTCAATAAGGAGGAGATTGTAAAGAAAGTTATGTGTATGTTTACAGTTCATTCTTAAAAGCAGTTAAGCAGTATTTGGTAGATTTATGTAAATTTTTAGCTGCAATGTTTATCCATCATTTTAGTCCTGATGTCCTTCTTTCATGGGCTAATTCTATAGTAGAAAAGTCTCATCTCTTGATTAAATGTGGTTAGAATAGCTCTTCCCTTGGGTGTCTCTTAGTTCATGCTTTAGATATTTGGGATTTTTGGGATTATGTTCTTTTCATTAGTGCTCTTATCATTTTAGTTACCATTTACTGGATCATAAAGTCAGGTCCTCATGGATTTCATCTTTACTTCTCTAAGTACACTGATCCCTGTACTTGACCCTGAGAGTTCACTACATCCCGTCAGATCTCGTAGCCGTTTTTGTCCGATTATTTTAGACTACACAAAGACAAGATGTGTGATTGTGTGCAGTTTACCACAATTCTTCAATGGTGGACTCGTTTCCCACCAGATCGACCGATATCCTGACAGATCGTCGCTGTAACGACTCGCCGAACTTCCAAATTTTCACTGTCAGTGTACTGTTAGTGGAAAGAAAAAAATAAGTGCGCAATCTTGTGCATCAACCCACAAATACGAAGAAATTTACCGGATTATTTTTACATCTTGTTATATTTTAATAGGTTTGATGGCATTAATCATTAACCCTTGTAAATGATATCTACATATACTTTTAGGCACGAGGCGCAGCTGAGTAACCTCTTGTTAAATTTTTTTTCCATACAAATGATTTCATACTGGACTGGCAGTGTTACAAGGGGTGATTATTCCATCCCATTTTCTCATATCGACCTGCCAGCTTATCGGTCGTTTTCCATGGAGTATATTGACCCAAGTTAATGGAAATTCGCGATCGCCTCCGAAATACGGCCTAGCAACGCTCCGCCTTAAATATTTTTAAATTCTTTAAGGACACGACAAAAATACATGTGACCAACAATTGTCCGTGTTATGGAAAATGTCATTGTTTTTTTTTGTCGAAATTTTTAGTTTTTCGGAATAATAGTAGTCTGCGTGGTGGTGAATTTTTATCAGCCATTTCGGAGGCGGTCCCGAATTACGGCGGTTTTTAGAATTAAATTTTGGTGAGCTTCATTTTTAAACTCTTTGCTGCATATTTCTAACATACAGTCAAAGCGAAAACTAACCCTTCAGGATGCTCTATTTCAATTCTTAGTATTCTTAATTTTAAGGTTCTTCAAGACCTTTTGCTCTTAAAGAGGGTTTTCCGTTGTCTTCTTTTAACGAGTCTTAATTCTCTCTGTACTTACCGACATATCCTCCTTTTGCTTCAAATTAAACATCCCAAGTCTTAAGCGGTCGTCCATAATGAGATAGGATCATATCTAGGCGTTTGCGAAGAAGTCTGCGATATCTGGGTTGCCGCAATTTGACGTATAGCATCAATAAGTTATTTCAAGGTTTCTAGAATTATCTGACTTTTAGAAAACCGAAGCATTATTCTTGCGTATAAGACAAACCTGCAAGAGAAACAACGAAATTTGAACGTTCTATTAGTTATTATAAGTTGCGACTGAAATTTCCTAAAAATTGATTCCTTTTATAAAAAAAAATAGCTTGCAAACAGTTAAAATAAAACCCATCCGGAAAGCAATAAAAAGTCTGAAATAAACCCCGGAAATTGGAGGGATTCCGCTCGATGCCTTGCAGTGTTGTCGCGCATACACGGTGCTCTTGATACCCTCCATCGAAGAAATTCGATGTGTAATTGTGGCAACCCTGTCGTGAATTAGGATGTATGCCTAAAACTTGTATTTTCGAAGGAATTTGCTGTACTGTTAATATTCTCTCTTTGAAGGTGAGTTAACATCTGTTGATTTACTTACATGGACCATTCCAGAAGTTCGTCTAACAGCACGCTGTATATCGGCTTCACTAGTTTCGCTTACCAATTCTGAGCAATCGTAGCCAATTTTTTTTGCGCCTTTTTTTTTGTAGTTGCAGTTTTTCCTTTTTTTGCATATTATTTTTATTTGAGCGTCCGAACCCTGTAGCAATCCTATCATAGAATTGTGAACCAGTTTCCCAAGATAAGGTGTGAGTCGACCACATGCTCGTGAACTTAACGTGAACTGGGTTCGAGCCACGGCAGTGGCAGGCTGTTCGCTTTTAAACCATGAGTGGTTTGGAGACCACGATAAGAAACCTTAGATTAAAAAAATTAAGAAAGCCCCTTTTTGGAAGCAGGCGAGTTTGGAAAGGACCGAATCCCATAAGTCGTCTATAGTTTAAAAATATTAAAAATAAACAAGTTCATGTCGTGAACGTCTCAAAGCTATGTCTAAAATTTCGGTCAGTTCAATCACTCGTGTCCTTTGGCAGATTTATTACGATATTTCCATATGCCGCTGAAGGAATCCACGAATATTGCAGAGAGTCCTTTTTTCCGATCACCTCTCCGAAACCTTTTGTAGACATTCCTCTAACTGTTGACCCCTAAAAATCCTCTGCTTATTTATATTTTTTTAAATTATATATTTGTTCTAACATTTGTTACTCAGGGTGTCTACTTTCTCGTGATTCCTGTTCAGATTTATTGAATGGAAACGTTAGTGTTTTTCCGATCTTTTGTAACGCCATACTGCGTGTTATTATCTAATAATTGTAAAAGCCGTCTATAATTATCCTATTTTTTGGTCGGATCTCCACTTAACTTTTTGGAATCGTTCTATTTAAACTTGATCTTTTTGAAAAACATTAGATATTTCTGGTATACCACTATTTATTTAAGCAAGAAAGCCGCAATTTGACGAAAAAAGACCTGTAAAGAAAAAACATTTGACTGGTCATTAAAAATCAAAGTTTTGCTAATCTTGAAAAACTGCTCTTGCCCATCAAGAGAAAAATAAATCACTCAGAATCAGGGTTGTTGCGCCACTATAAATAGAAAACTTGGATTTTCGAAATAAATGACTGTGTTTTGGTTAGAGATCATCAGTGATACCCTCCTCATAATATCAAAATAATTACTTTATAATTAAAAAAAGGGGGTAAAAATCCCTCATTTTAGCTCGGTCCTTTCGGAGAAGGGCTGTATTTCTCCGAGAAAGACCTTGCTATTCCCAAGAACTAGTCTCTTCGATGTATTATTAATTAGAACACTGTTTGTTAGATCTCATGGGCCGTTCTTGACCTATCTTAAATATCAACAACGAGAATCTTCTTATATCAAACTTTCATTATCGATTTTTTGGTCCAAGTTGAGATTTGGGGCGCAAGCACCCTGATCCGCAGAAGTAGACGCCCTGTTTCCCCTCCCCATTTAGAAAAACAAACAGTTTGTTTGCTTTTCTGCATGGCTTTTGATTTGCCAGACTTGGTGAGCGTTTCGCAGTGAGTGGCGAACGGTGGCGGGTGTATATGTTGTTCAGGCAGCTGTGTCATACTCGCAGATGGCGGACCCGAACCGCGAAGAGGAGCAGGTGACTCTGTTGGGCGAAGAGGGCCTGCGAGCCGGAGGCCAAGCGCTTAAGCTGGGGTGGGTAGGGTAGCCAACTCTCTCAAGCCATTCTCTCAATCACACACGAATCGATTGATCGATCAATCGGCACGGCATGTGCAGTGGCTCCGCTAGGCTCGGCTCGTTCGGCATGCTTTTGTTTGGCGCTCGACTCTGATTGGCTGAGACGCGATGCAACAGGACGCGCATCCAATCCCTGTCTACTGCGATATTCGCACTACTCTCGTATTTATGCCCATCCGAATCTTCCTAACCAAAGCCTCCTCCAGGGATGTCACAGGTCAGGAAAAGTCGGGAAATTTCAAAAGTAATATCTTGTGACCACCCTGTCTCTTCCTAATCTACCTCTTCCTGAACCTCACCATCCCAAACCTTACTCTTCGTAACGATTTTACTGGTTTATTTCTGAGCAAAAGCTTGCTTTTCGCATTATTATTACTGAAAATAAGGGACGATATTGGAGCTTCTGGTGCAGCTGAGCGAAGGAGTGTAATGTTAGGTTTTGTGCCACGTGCTTCGCTCCGCTGGGCTTGTCTAGGAAAGGAAAAACACAAAAAATGGACATATCCACCCTTTAGATTTTCGAAGAATGAGCTTCAATACCGGGTCCTGTTACGAGGAAACCAACACAGATAAAAAAAGCCAGTTTTAGGTTCGATCGAAAACTGGTGAAGCCAAATTGATTTTGGCTTGCTATTTGTTCAATTTTTGACCGATTTGCGTTTTGAAGTGTGGAAACTGTTTGTCTGAGTTAACTCTTCATTTCTCAACCCCCAAAATGCAAATCGGCCCAAAAATAAACGAATGGCAAGTCACAGATTAAAATAAAAAAAGCCAGTTTTAGGTGCGATCAAAAAATGGTCCTTTAACTGGTGGAGTCAAATTGATTTTGGCTTACCATTTGTTCAATCTATGACCGATTTGCGTTCTGGAGTGTGGAAACTGTTTGTCTAAGTTAACTCTTCATTTCTCAACCTCCTAAATAAAAATCGGCCTTAAAATAAACGAATGGCAAGCCAAAAACAATTCCTTTTTTTTAAATCTGTGAAATTTCTAAAAAGTTGTGGTACCTTTTGCATCGCGTCTTCTCTGGGATTCGTTCGGAAATCGCGGAGGAGTGTTCTCTATCCTCCACATAGAGTTCTTGTGGGAGGAACGGACTGAATTCGCTTCAGTGACATTTTCTAACGCACCTCTTCGAACGCAAATCTGCGCGAATCCTTCGAGCGATCCAAACCCATCAATGATGAGCTCAACTACCTTCGTTGACTGTCCCTGGCTTGAATTTTTTCGTTGCTTCGGTGACTGCCACACCCATGTTTTTATGGACGCCGTTTTTGTAGCGCATGTTTTGTTTTTTACATTGACTCAAAATCATTTTTTGTAGATTTTTGTTCTTCTTTAGCTGTGGCAAGGCAAGCGTCGACCAACCTGTCTTATTTTTTAAAATGATTTTCTAAATATTTGTGGTGTTTTTTTGCCTTTTGAGTTTTGTCTGTGTAGGGGTGTGCGAATTTTTTGCGCTTTGAGGGACCGCGCTGGCGTTGGACGTACGGGCCGAGTAGAGCAACCAAAAAACGGTCTCTTTTTTTAACTAGACGCAGTTTGTGTTTTGAAGGCGAACGCACACTCCTACTGATTTTTTGAGACACGCCTTGTCTTTTGAGTTGTTTTGCTAATTGTGGTGTGTTGTTTTGTTTTGGTTCCGTCCGTCCGTCTGCCTGTTGGTCCGCTATCGTCCGCTGTCGGTGTTAACCCCCGCCCCTACCCCCCGACCTTCCTTATCCACCCGACTATAGCATGAGGGTGGTATCAACCACACAGAGTCAATGACCCGTGCCTTGATAAGCGGCGATGAATTGCATACTCGCTCACCTGCCGGTCCCGTGCAACTGGGGTACGTATGTACAGATCCGCATGTCCAGTACGTGGGGCACATTGCATGATCGCTGTAAACACAGAGCGGACAGCCGTAGAGCCACAGAATATGCCGTGACACTAGCAGGAGAATTGGCTTTGTATACTAAAACTCTTTTTTTTTTCTGTCGCTGTAACACGTTGACTGCGAAAACGAATTAGGGTTAGGTCGTGTGGTTACTTTGGCGCCATCTAGCGGCAGCAGTCCGAACTGACGGCCCAACTGCATGGAGGCAGTCGACAGTTCGGGCTGCAACCGCTAGATGGCGGCAAAGTCAACGCATTCCACAGTTTTCGTATAACCCATTCATAAAATGCCTCATTTTTTTTAAAGTTTAGGAAAAAAGATGTTTTATTTTATCCAAGGTCCATGAACCCACAACCGCCCAGCGATGCCGTTCGGAAACAGAATATTTTATTTTAGAGGATCTTTTTAGTATAGTATTGTCTAAATTAAAAAAATATCATCACTCTAGAAACCTGAAATTTAATAATTTATGCATTTTCCAAAGCTTAAAATTACGCAATATAATGGAAAAAATCCTTCGAATTTCTCTTAAGCTAAATTACACTCCAAGTATTTTGTGCTGTTGTGGTTTAAGTTGATGTAATTCTGAACGTTGTCTTAATATCATTAACTGGTGTCTTAACGCCAAGAGTAAAGTACTCTCGAAGGCAGGTAAGGGAAAGAACTGACCTTCATTTGTTTCAGTTTCAGGAAATTTTTCGGACTCGATTCATCGGCAGTCAGCGTGTTATATTACCTCAGGAGCAACAAGGATGGAAGAAGCTTTCATGTCTTCCCTCTTTGTTTCTCTGAAGGAAAGCTAAATTTCAGGAATATAATCTGTTACTTTGGGAACAGGATATCTGTAAGCGAGCAGCTAATGGTTCCCAACTCGCGAAATGTGAATGTGTTGCCGGAACATTGCTGCCAGATTGCACGCCTCCGTCAAACTTAAACGCGCTCATTATTTCAACCAGTAGAGTACCATATCTTTGGAATTCTCAGCTCGAGAACGATTCAAACGGTGCAATTTATTGTGATCTATATTACTTCTGAGTTAACCTCGGCTAAAGTTGTGAAACTCGCGACGTTTGGCAACATTGCGTCGGAATCTAGAAGCGCGAAATTGAACAGGCCTCTCTTTAAATCGCAGCGTCGACCGTCGTTGAAAATAGGCCTCTGTAGCTAATTGTGATCACTCGACTTGACGCCTCATAATTTAATTAGTATATTTCAGCGAACATGTCATTTGAGACGACCGATTTGACGGCCTTCTCGTTAGTACGGTCGAACTCGTAGGGGGCGGCCCATAAATGATGATACGCCCTGGTCGGGGAAGTAGCGTAAACGCCGTGTAAAGGCGCACGCGAGTATTTTGGACTCCTTTTCATTTTCACAACTAACAAACCATTCTTAGCTGCATTATTTTCACAGTAAAAACGAGCGTAGAATAAGAATGAGGTTGTAAGTTTTGCTAGAATGTACTTGGAAATTCGCGTCTAGTCTAAACGGATCAAATAAATAGACAACTTAGAGTCGAGATCATTTTTATACGGGTAGTTCGGCAGACAGACTGGAACTAAATCCGTGACAAGTGAGGACCCTCTGCATGCGGGTCTTGTTCACTAGTTTCATTGAAGTTGAAGCAAATCTCCTCGGCACATTTTACGTTGGTTACCATTGAGCTCTGGCTTAACAAGCGTTGCCAAGCAGAGCCTTAGATTTTTAGAGAAGCGTGGAAAAGAGTGCTGTTTATTGGTTTCGCATTTCAAACGTATTGCTGTAAAAGCTGTTATTGGTCACTTCAGAAACCTGTCGCTTCTCTAATCATTTAGGGCTCTGACTGCAGGTTAGAGAAAAGAGCACAAAAGGTGTGAGGATTTTGTTCTTTTTCGGGGGAAAAAATCTCACCTTAAATTAATTTTTTTTTGGGTACCTTGAAATCATCGTTGAAAAATCTGGTCTGATACATCTGTCAAAGTTTCTTTTTTGTTCTGAGGATGTTTACCAGTCCGCTTGTTGAGAAAAGTAAAATGGGATCGCCTAGCTCGTTGGGGTAGTTCCAAATTTAGCGATGAAAAATAATTTAAAAAATCGAAAGCTCTGTCATCTTTAAGTGTTTTTTTTCTCCTTTTTTTCTGCCAGCGAGTAATTTGCTCTCATAAAGATGCTCTCTAGTCTTTAAATAACTTATAAATAACGTCCACGAACAGTGTGAGTAAATCAGTGGAATTCAAGGTACTGCATTTTTTTTCAACTTCCAGAACGGGAAAAGAAACAAAAAACAAAACAAAAAAACAAAACAAAAAAACAAAAAAAATAAAAACAAAAAAAGAAATAAAAACAAAAAATAAAGTAAAAAACACCAAAAAAAAAACGAACAGCTGGATTATACCAGATTTTTGCAGTGGTGATCATCTTCGATATGTTACGCTTGAGGTATAAAGCCTTTTTTAGAAACCAAGTTCTCTGCATCCAGTTTAGCTTTGTGTATATTGGCACGAGATGATGGGTGAATAAGCAGGTGCCCACATTTGGGCGAATAACGTTCTTGCGTTATTTCAGCTTTTGGTTTCGGCTTAAAGCTATTCGCGCATTTAATGCGCTTAAATTGGGTCGCTATTCGTCCAAATTTGGGTGAATTATCAACTTGCTGAAAAGCGGCTATACCTCGAGAGTTAACATGGAATTGTTCAATCGCTGTGCATGGGGTGAGAGGCTTGTGACTGACCAAGCGAGGTCGCATGCGGAAAGTTGCATGGAAATTTTTTTGTTCAGCTTTATGGCGGGTGTGATCGTCCGCGAGAGGATCCCAGGATTCGAGAGGATGCTGTGGCGCGCCTGCAGAGGAAACGTCTTCCTACGGAAAGCCGAGATTGAGAATCCTCTTGAAGATCCAACCACGGTAAACAAACCTAAAATTTCGGTAGTTCTACCTGTAAAGAAAAGCGTTTGTGACGAAACATGTTCGTTTAGAATCTCTTTGCCTTATTCTCGTGTTTTAAGGATTAAACAACCGCATCTTAAAAACAGTTACAAAACCGCAAGTCAGATTAAATTCTAGTTTTAACGATCGCTTAGGTCATATTCTGATTTATTGTCAAGATTTTCTGTCGCCTTTAAGAGCACGTTATTTTTTTCAACTCTATTTTTAGATAAAAGCGCGTGTGCGATACTTTTACAAGTTTGTTGCGTGTCTCTAAAATCGGGAATTTTAGCAATGTTGGTAAAAAAAAAGTAATGGGAAAGTCCGGAAATTTCTTCTGTGGAAATAGCTACAGTTTATGGCTGTACAGTTATGTTACATCTTTTTCTGATGGGTGTTGTTATTGACCCGGTATGCATAAATACAGGGAGACTTTAACGCACATAAACTAATGCATTTTAAATGGGAGGTCACTTAACGCACGGAACCCCACTTAATACATTTCAAGTGGGACAGTCGGGTCAGTATACACTCCCTTTTCTGATAAAACTTGCGAATTCACAACTGTAAACTGTAATTGTAAATTTTCTATTGAAACCGTAATCTTGTTAATTTCTGTAGTTTTAATGGATTGTAAAATACATCTTTTCGTTATGTGTTACAGGGTGACCAAGTGTACAAGTCTGTGTTCATAATCTTCTTCCAAGGAGACCAACTCAAGACCCGTGTGAAGAAGATCTGCGAAGGTTTCCGAGCAACTTTGTATCCATGTCCCGAAGCTCCGGCCGATCGCCGAGAGATGGCGCTGGGAGTCATGACACGCATCGAAGATTTGAACACGGTCAGTGAGATCTATCGTTTTCTAAACCTGTTAGCACCGAACTTTCTTCCAAGCCCTTGCTAAAGTCGGAAAACCTACGTTTACCGAAAAGTACCTCCGCTTAAAATAGATTCCTCAGTGAATACGATAACCGTTGGATCTGAACGATAATGGTATGAGAAATTTAACCAAAACTAAATTTTAGTCCGTTTTGTCTGGTACAGGTATTGGGGCAGACGCAGGACCACAGACACCGTGTCCTCGTCGCTGCGGCGAAAAACATCAAGAACTGGTTCGTGAAGGTTCGCAAGATCAAAGCAATCTACCACACTCTGAACCTATTCAACCTGGACGTGACGCAGAAGTGTTTGATCGCGGAATGTTGGGTCCCGGTGCTCGATATGGAGATGATCCAACTGGCTTTGCGGCGCGGAACGGAACGCAGCGGCAGCTCAGTGCCGCCAATCTTGAACCGGATGGACACTCTGGAAGACCCGCCCACCTACAACCGCACCAACAAGTTCACCAAGGCGTTCCAGGCGCTCATCGACTCGTACGGTGTGGCGAACTACCGGGAAGTCAATCCGACGCCTTATACTATTATCACATTCCCTTTCTTGTTTGCCGTGATGTTCGGAGACCTTGGCCATGGCTTCATCATGTTCCTCTGCGCACTGTGGATGGTGTTGAAGGAGAAGCCCCTAGCCGCCAAAAAGTCCGATAATGAGGTTCGTATCCTAGAGCAGTATTTGTCCATGTATAAGCCGCCCCAAGCTTTTCAAAGGGCTAGGTTTGAACCTAGTCCCTTAGTACACGTGTTAATCGGTTTTCGGAGGGGTGCTAGCGGCCTCAAAAGTATTGATCGCTCAATTTTTTCCAACCTCCGTAACTTTGAAAAAAGAGAGATACGTCAGAAAAGCATGGAACAAAATCGCTAGATCTTCAAAAGATCTATGTATTCGATCTTGGAGTTCGTATCTCCTACCGTTCCGAAGCTACAGAGGTTTGAAAAAATTGAAGCGATCTATACTTTTGAGATTGCTGTTACATAAGGGACAAAAAGTGCGGCTTAAACACGGCAAGATACGGTATACTGAAATTGGTCGAACCTTAGTGTTCGGAAACGCGAATAATTGCTGGTTTTCTTGTTAGGAACTAAATTGGACTAAAATTGTATTGTTGCCTTGTTACAGATGTGGAATATCTTGTTTGCTGGCCGCTACGTTGTCCTACTCATGGGCTGTTTCTCCATGTACACCGGTTTGATGTACAATGATCTGTTCTCGAAATCCATCAACATTTTTGGCAGTCATTGGACGATCAACCGGACGGAGCACAATTTGAATTTGGTCAAAAACGCCAAGGATGTGACTTTGGATCCGAGAGGCGAATACTATAATTACCCGTATCCTGTCGGTTTGGATCCCATCTGGCAAGTCGCTGAGAACAAGATTATCTTCCTCAACAACCTAAAAATGAAAACCTCCATCATTTTGGGCGTTTCACACATGCTGTTCGGAGTTTGCCTCAGCTTGTGGAATCATAGGTAAGCAACTCGTCTTTTTCCGTGGAAAAGCTATTCTTGGGTATGGGATTTGCGGCGTTATGCCTTGAGACACTCGTGATCGTCTTAAATCTTACAAGCGCCTCGACTTAACAGAGGCATTTTTCGGTTCAAAGTCATCTCGAGGCGGAGTCATTTTAACCCATACCAGCCCAAAGTACTTGGAGTGAAATTTAGCTTAAGAGAAATTGGAATGATTTTTACACTAAAATACGCAATTTTTAAGCTTTGGAAAATGCCCGAATTATTAAGTTTTAGGTTCCCAGAGGGGTGATATTTTTTCAATTGTGACAATACTAAACTGAAAAGATTCTTAAAAATATTTTTTTTCTGTTGCCGAACGGCATCGTTGGGCGGTAGAGGGTCTGAGTCCCTCTTCGGTCTTAACCCACTACCGCCCAGCGATGCCGTTTGGAAACAGAAAAAAATATTTTAGAGGATCTTTCGAGTTCAGTATTGTTACAATTCAATAAATATCACCTCTCTGGGAACCTGAAATTTTGTTACTTAGGCATTTCCCAAAGCTTAAAATTGTGTATTTCACAAAAATAACCCTATCTATTTCTCTTTAGCTAAGTTTCACT
>Ga0058701_10002182_pt1 | contig 14640 bp, 3 predicted proteins | sample AgamicOrMae_FD_97039 | JGI IMG/M metagenome (GOLD analysis project Ga0058701, IMG submission 97039) | Agave microbial communities from Guanajuato, Mexico - Or.Ma.e | ecosystem: Host-associated > Plants > Phyllosphere > Phylloplane/Leaf | place: Guanajuato, Mexico | collected 2012-06-04 | reverse complement strand
CCACGCAACAGATATAGGACAGCCGTTTTTTTAATTTTTTTCATCAATACCTAATACCATACGATTTTTTTAAATAAGCTGTTCCGTACGCTATATTTGAAACGCATTTACAGCTCACGGCGTACACAAAGATTTTAATGAGGTTTCGCTAAAATGGAACGTCAGAAACTGGACTAGAGAGGTGAAACTAAGAAGGTGTTGGTATCTCAGGCAGTAGTTGCATGCACGAATGAATAAGGCGGAAGTCCAGTTCAAAGTAGTTTTCCTTTTTTTTTTCTTCACTTCCGGTCAGCTGACCGGCCATTCAGAAACTAAGATTTTGGGCGAGCAGGTTTTGCTCGTCCTGCTGACCCAGACACCGGGTCCGCACTGCTGCTCGGACTCGGCCGCGATGGTCGGAATGTATGGCCACTTCCCCCCCTTTCCTTCCCCCACAGAGGTGCGGTTTCAGTGGACTCCCTCCGCTAGCCGGACGGTAACATAACGGCGACCTGCGGTCTTGAGAAAAGTACACTTTTCGACGCAGATTTTGACGTAATCTTTTCGATGAGCGGGAATATTTGGAACTTAAACTTTTATCAAAGGAAAAGAAAAACATCATTAATATTCTGCTCAAAAATTGACAGTTTTCAACAAAGCAGTTTCAGGTTTTTGCAAAGGTTTCCAAGCATAAGTTTCCCCTTTTGAAGGGTGTTTCCTTCTCTTTGTGAAAAGCAATTTTAAGCGACTTTGAACTAAATTGAGTGACATAATTTTCCGGTAAGAGAAAAAAATATTTTTCCAGAGTATTTCAGGCAATACACTGCTTCGCTCTGTAAAAAGAGAATCTCCAATTCAGATGCGACAAAAATCAAATCATTAGCCTGAAAAAATTTCAGTCCAAATATTCACTAAATTTCAACTATATTTTTCTTAAAATAAGCAGTTCATAGAAATTAAAAACGTTAGCTGAAAGTTAGTGAGCGATCGGACTTCAATTCTTTTCAGATCAGTGATTTGACTTTTGTTACATCTGAATTTAAATCTCTCCTTTTTTCTCTGTTTTTCTGGGGAGAAGGGGGTCTTGGGCAGTTATCATTGGAGGCATATGACGAATACTGTTTTAAAGCCGCATTTTGTTTTACAATGAAAATTTGTTTTATGGTAGAGTTTTGACGAACGACTAAAAGGGATTTCTCAACAAATATCTACAAGAAATAATAAACTTGACTACCGTATAATGCGTAAAATAAATGGGTTATGAATAAAATGAAAACCTTTCTTGCATTATAGAAGAAATTATTGCCTCTTGTTTCAAAGAGATAGTACTCAGGATAAAGCGAAGTCTAAACTGTCAATGAAAGTGGCTCCGTTTTTCACTTCTCGAGTTCTTCCTTCGTCAACTCTCATGGTCAAACCAATTGGAGATACAGCGATAGGAGTTGCAGAACACCTGACATGAAATTCAACAATAGGCTAAAGAGTAAAAAGAGAAGATTTTCTTATGGTGAACTTAAATGATTGAAAGTGGCGATCAAAATGAGTAGCTTGAACTTCCGCCGAGGCGCGAGTATTCAGTATTATTAGCAGAGGATTTGTGTTTGGTCTGATTTCCGGTCGAGTCTGCCTGTCAAGAGGTCTGAGGCATTCCAAGTAAAAAATGGGATACAAGTGAAAAATACGACAAGAAAATTGAGCCACTCAATGTGAAAGATTACAAATGAAAACGTGATAGTCCAAGAGTGAAAACAGAGTAATTTATTATCACGGTTGAAGGAATGTTCATTCTGCTGCTCGAAAGTATAGCACGAAATTGTTTCCGATTCTCAGGAAATTGAAATCAAAAATTGTATTTTTTTTTAAATTTACTTTTTTATGGACGAATTTTTTGGCTCAAGCCATTTACTTACTCTTGACAAAAGTCCGCCCTACCATGATGTCATCCCCTAAATAATCGTTCAGACGCTATACCTGGATTTTTTCGGCACTAGAAATCGTTTAAAAATAGGTAAATTAAAGTACTTAAAACAAACATTTTATACGCATTCGTCAATTATTCTCAAGAATGAAGGTCATTCTTCGTGATGTTTTTCCATACAAAGGTGATTAGAAGCCTAGTAATTAGCTCCGACTTGAAATAACCAAAAATATGTAAAAAGGATGTAAGGAAAAAAAGAGGGGGGAAAGGGTTAATAAAAGAATTCTCCTCCCAAACATAAAAGCGGTATAACACATTAGGTGTGAGGTTGTAGTCACACCTTCATTTTAAGAGTCAAAAACGTGCATTGCATATTCGAAAATTTGACTGAAAAATATAATAATATACAAATTATGTCATTTTTTTCAACAAAATACCAAAGAAAATCAAGTTGGGGAAACACATTTCAGAAATACCCACATGTCCCAACGAAAATTTCAAGTTCCCTCTACCATCCCTGATTAACAAACCCTTCACTCTTATGGACACTTCTCAGGAAAAAAACTGAAAACGGCACGTAATTAAAATAAGGTATGGTGCACTGACGAAACGAATCGTAAGCCGAAAAAGCGAAGATTAGAGAAGGACCGTGAACACAAAAATGGCCCATGTTGCTCGAACTAAGTTCTGGTACGCATTAATAAATAATTTGAGCGACTTTCTACCTAAAAAGCAATTTCTCTTTGCTGTCAAAACCATCGGCTGAATTTAAATCGCGAGACAATTTAAGTTTCGATGGTAAAGCCCAAAAGTCGATTTTCTTTGTTTGACGTCGCTTTCACGATTGTGCTTTGCTCTCGGTAGCCCAAGAAGATCCCTCTCAGCAAATGTTGCTACATTTATCGGATCGTTAAACTTAAACGCGCTTAATTTGAGAGTAACACAATTTTCATAACAGATTGATCAGCTGTAAAGTGATGTCAAACAAACAAAACATGCTGGTCTATCTGTTATGATCCTACAGTAGAATAAACCGTTTTTTATAATCAGTTATTCGTGAAACAAAGCAACATTGCTACTGACACGTATATGAAATAAAGATTCTGGAAGAAATGAATACATTTACGATCAAACTTCAAAGAGGAAAAAATAAAAGAAACCACAATAAAAAAGCAAGGTTCTTTTCCTGAAAGGGGATCTAAAGACGCCATCTTGAAAATTCAGTTTTTGGCGCATTGTTCACTTTAAGGCTGCGATATCAAGAATCGGCCGACGTCCTATTGTATACATAATCATTAGCTTTCAGCATACCAAAAAATGGCCTTCATAACTATCATACCACTCCCAGAAAATGTAACACTGATTGAAATATAAAAAACCAGTCTCGGGCGTGATGTGATATTTATGTATATAATTTTTCGATATTCAAATAATGATTATGTTTACAATCAGACGTCGACTGATTCTTGATATCGCAGCCTTAAAGTGATTAATGCGCCAAAAAATAAGTTTTCAAGATGGCGTCTTAAGATCTTCCTTAAATGAAAGAATTTTTAGTAGGTTACCGGGGAGTAAATAGAAGTCACTGGTCAGAAAGTTAATTTCAATTGGTCGTGACCTGGGAAAATTGCTGGCGAGTTTTTGCTTGACGCGTTTTCTCCACGTCGTTTTTTTTTTTGATTGATTGAATGTATTCATTGATAGTTGCCGCTCTTGATTAAGTCCGCTTAGCGTAATTAAGTTAAGAGGATGACGCCGCCGGAGGAAAAAGGCGCAAAAAGGATTTACCGTAATTAATGTGGACAGCCGGCACGGCGTTCGTTGCAATTAGAGAGCAGAAACTTTCTATCTCAACAGTACAGTCAATATCAAAATCCGCGTAGGGCCCTTCATAAGAGATCCCTTATCCGGGTTTCACACTGAAAAAATGATTTTAATGCCAAAACAAACTGTTGGCAAACCAGAATTCTTGTAGCGACATTATCAGTTGTTACGGCGATAGCTGTTGTTGTGGCAACAACTCATATTGTTGTTGTAATAATTGATATCTCATCACCACCAGTCTGGTTTGCTGAGGCTATATGAACAGTCTGAACTGATCAAAATGACTATATTGAGGCAACAGTCATTTGTCCGCGTATGGAGTTGATTGTTTGATATCTTTATTTGTCCATTTTACCGAAAATTAGGTTTCGGCATCGTAATTTTTAGGGGAGGACTTCAACTTTAGGTCTAAGAAAAAACTAGGCCTATAGGCATTTGCCTTTCGTCGTGGAAAACCACAAAAAAAAAAAACACGTACAGGATAGTCAGCACTCGTGGCGTGGACCACGAGCCTCCCGAAGGAGTAGTGAGATAGCGTTGAATGTAATGGTCGTGGCTCAAACATTTAGGGAAACTGCACAATCCAAATTTTAGAACTGGAAGCGTCCCGATACACTTTTTACAGGTGCTGCGTGAGTCAACACTGTTTTTTTTCCCCTAGTAATGTGAAGCTTTCCCGGCGCAACTACGCAGAACTTCAGCTATCACGCTAAACCCGCGGTGGTCTGATGAATAACTCGACGTAATCGCCGCCTTATCGAGCTTAAAACCAAAAACTTAAACCTCATATATAACTTTTCTTGTTAATGTAAGACCCGACCGAACTTAATCGAACCTAAAGTTATACCTAATCCGACGTTAATGGTACGAACCTCGTAATACAAACTTTCGCGATTTCCTTACCTAGGATGAGAATTTTATCGACATGACCGAATCTCACATCAATTCAAAATAGGCCAAAGTAAAAATAATAAAAATAAATAAAAAATGAAATTAAGAACAAATAAAATTAAACGGGAGTCGACAAACCAGTTAAAGCGCCGATTTTGATACAATTGCTCATTACCAGCAATATTAATGCGAAATTCCGGAAGATCTTTAATTTCAATCACATTTCAAAACTGGAGAGAGAAAAAAATCGAAATATACTATATTTCGAAATTTCCGCCCACAGAGATTTACAATAGTATTATTTGTCCGCTCATCTTAGTTGGTAAGATAACCAGAATAACATCAAGAAATGGGCGAAATGATACAATATCGCCAGAAATACCTTAAGGGGGAAAAGGGGGGGAGATTGTCACGGGGACATTATAAGTACTGACTATCAGCTGGACCTGGATAGCCTAGATGGGACACATCTCCTCAGGATTTTCCATGACAGAGTTCGCTTATCCCCGGTTTCTTTCTTCCCCGGTCTTCCCTGGTCCGAGAATCCATAGCATGTCCATACATGGATTTCCAAACACCCGACGGATATCAACATTGATATCCATAATTTTTGGATGTCAGTCTTCAATCATCCATACAAGAGTGGATATCTACATAGACATCCAAGCAGGGATATCCATGCAAGGACACTCTGCAATGGATAGCCGCAAGGTAGACAATAAGTATCCATTATTGGATATCCATGTTTTTATGATATCACTCTTCATTTTAACCTGTTTTTATAGATATCCATTTGGATGTCTTTGAATTTCTATGGATATCCATGCATTGACTTGCTATAGATTCTCGATCCAGGGTTCCGTTTTCCTGTATACTACAGCGATTGACAGCAACTTATTTTAATGGAATCTATACGTGAAACCACCTTAATTTTTTTATTAGGAGCGGCCGATTTCGCAAGGTTTCGCGTGCACAATCCTTGTACGCAAAAACTGCAGGTGAGAATTCTAGATCTTGTTGAAGTCATTCTAAAAGTCTAGCATGTCTCACGACACTTCCCGTATAAAATTGGTTATAAAAACGACGTTTATTTTTTTCATCTTGTAAATTAATCTCTTCCTGACGCCGCTCATCTCATTTAAAGCCCTTTAATCGTTCAGCTCATGAACTGACGCATTTATTACGGCTAGATTGCTCTTATGCACCATATGAACACAAATGAGGCGGAGCGACAGCCAGGTGGAGGGGTCAACAAGCGCTTCACAATAAGGTTCTATGACGGCGAGAGGCATACTATAACCTAACCTACGCTGTTCTTTAAAAGCGTGGAGCACAGACGTGGGAAAGCCAACCTTGAAAATCGCTGTCTCGAAACAGATAACCTTGACTTAGTTTTCCCTTTTAATCCCGTCCTTGACCTCTTATCACAGAGGTCTTCAAATTAGATTATTATCAAGGCTTGCTCTTAAATCTCCCTACAGCGTCGCACAGATCTTATCACACAATTAAAAGCTCAAGACCTATTCTCTCCTAAATATGAACTACATCACATAAATTTGATAATATTCTCGGCCTTGTTTTGCACCTTGACCTTATATATAAAATAATGCACTTGACCCAGTTCTGTTCAAGAACCTACAGTATACAAGATAGACACAGTCTACAGCCGGCACTTCAAGTACAGGTTATGCATTTTTTAACTCATGTTCTGGTATACCAAACCGAACGGAAAGAGGTGTGACACCAAACCTAACCTGGGATGAACTAACTTAACTAAATCGGTCTTTAGGCCAGTAATCCCAATGCAACGGAATGTTGAATGTGGCAGAATTAACACACGCGTTATAAAATATACAACATTTGAAACTGAGAGCACGTAGACTTGCGGGTCTGCAAAACTTGGGAACTGGGTGTGAAGTTTTGCCGAGAAGTTTCCATTGATTTAGTTATAGGTAGGTGTGGGCAAACTTACAAAAAAAAACGCGGTTTTCTTTACATTCCTAAAACAGGAAGAGGATTTTAAAAACAGGGGGTTTCTTTTTAAATAAGAAAGGTCAAAAAGATAAAGGTATTATTTCTTAACCTAAAATTTGACTCTTACAAAGTCCAATTTATATCTATTGCGGGGCGTAGTAGTGGTCGCCCATGTTTTTGAAGATTCGAAACGACTTTGCAGATTTTCTCGCGGAACTGCTGGCGTTATGGCGCTGTACTTCGATATCAGTGCGGCTACGAGTTGAATACCCCCCTCCCCTCGACCCGCCGTGGGTTGAAGGGAGCGGCTCGATTTTGCCATTTTGCGGACGAAGTAAAACCCTTTAAACCCTTTGAGACAACTTTGACTATTGGCCAAACCTTTACCGCAAGATTAGCTCTCTGGGTCGGCCAGTTAGTTTAAACGATATCTAATCCCTGCGTGTTGATGCATGTTGAATTATTGAACAAACGAAAGACAAAATATAACAACGAACACATTAGACCACCCTATCCCTCTTCTCATACCTTAATCAACATACTTCCTTGTCAAAAACATTTTTTTTAAGTTTGACGTTGGAAATCGGGGACTGGGGTCAGTGTGAACGTTCAGAAACCCGAAAAAGTATACTTACAAAAATAAGCTCCCCTCGCTGTCCTTTTTTTTAGGCGGGAAGGACTCTAGCCCGCATATTAGCTAAAGCAATTAAGCACTTTCTTAATACATACGAACCAACTTTTTTTTTTTCTTTTTTCGTGGCAATTAAAATTTTTAGAGGGGCAACCAAACATCTTGGTCACAACAACCGATTTGGTTGCCACAACTAAAAGAGTTGGTTGCTTCAACCAAAATAATAGTTCAGTAACAAAGTACTTGGTTGGTCGGAATCAGCCCTTCTCTCGGTGTGACTCTCCTAAAGGATCGCTTTAACCGTCATCGGTTTCAGTTGTTAAAACTCTTAAAACTTATAGCGTTCATGGTCCTGCATGATTGGTTAAAATTTTCGACCCGTTTACCGGAGTGATTTTTAAACTTCGAGGAGCTAAAATTTGCGACTTTTGCACGGTGTCATGTGGACGTGGACACTAACCTTCAGTAAATACCAATTTTCAGCGTTTTATGGAAAAAATAGACCGGAAATTGTTGTAAAAAAACTTTCCCTAGGGTGAATACCTTAAAATGAACACGCAGAGCCAAAAAATGATTTCCCATTGGTCATTTAACAGAAATATTGCATGAAAAACCTCTACATCAGGGCGTTCTGGCACGGAGATGAGTCAAATCAGGAACTCTTGCGTCTATATAAAATTGAAAGATCTTAATTTTTGGTCGAATTTAAATTGGGGCGATTTATTTACGCAAAGAGAAGGACTTTGATTGTTTTTCAAATGTTCCCACATTCAATTTAAAGTTTTAGCTGAACTTGACTAGTCTGAAGCGATCAAACATCCTTAAGAACCAATTATCTTGAGTTGCTGGAGAAGCTTTGAGGCGGCGCTACCGTGCGTGTTTAGATTAGCCCACTTCGCCTTTCTTCGTCCTACGTGCTCCGTCCCTATCACTCTGAGGTGCATCGTCATTGTCCCCCTTACGTTACTTTTACAGTGAAAGTTATTACAAACAAAATACAGCCAGATTCTTTCCCGGGGGAAAACGATTTTGGCTGATCACCAGGTTTCTGTGTATGGTAAATATTATCAGATCTAACATATCTTTTGGGCATTCCAATATTAGATACCTTAAACTAACGAACTGAAAGCGTTAAATCTGCAAGTTTCTAATTACCCTTTTTTCCAATAAAGAGCTAGACCCGATTTATAGAAATGTAAATTTTCAACAGAACATTGCTATGAAAAAATACCGGTTTTGATAACTTTAATTCTAAATTGTTTCGCGCATGAAGCTAAACCGGGTTTAATAGGTATTTAGGTTACTTACAGGATAAGAAAATCACTACAGCTATATCGAAGTAAATTAGCGAGGCGAAAGTCTTAAATGTATACGACTTTTGACTAGCTTAGTTTATCTTGAAAACTAACCACAATGCGAGTAGGCCTACTTATTGTACCCGTTCCATTTTTATCCGTTCACCTCACTTACCCCTCAGAACATCTTTTTTTCCGTCGCAAAAGCAAAAATTTGTGGTTTGTGGTGCAAATGACTGTAGGCCTGATGTTGAAAATTCAAACGGCTAATTCATTCGGCCGAAACTTTGTTAAAAAAAAGCATTTAAAACCAAAAAGTGATTTTGCATAGAATATCAATGTTTTTTTTTTTTTGTTTTTTACTCTTAAAAAATATCCTGATTCCATTCATTTTTCAACTTAACCACGCAAAAAATACTACTCTAAAACTGCATTTATAACAAAAGGAAAGAAAAAAATGAAAGCTTTGAGAAACAACGGCAGTACGGTATGTATTTATAAAAGACAAATTTTTTGATCACTCGTAGATGAGATAAACGAGGTCATTTCACGCGTTGAAAATAAAAGTTCATTTCCCGCGCAAGAAACGCGATATAACACATTTTTGAACGCTAGATCATAAAAAGCCGGGCAAGTAAATTGTTTACGAACCAGCGTTGCTTTGATTACAAAAAAATCAGTTTCACTTACGAAAAAAAAGAAGATTTTAACCAACAGCGATTAAAAACACTACCACGGTATTCACAATTCCATTGTTAACATATTCCTATTGTTGATTAACGATGAGATACCAAACAAATCATCACTATTCGTACAGATCTTGCCACATTTTATTCAGACATTTACTTAAGTTGAATGAAGTCTTTTACGTTATCAACGGGCGTAAAATGACGGTCACTGAAACAAGGCTATATAGACCTGATCAAAACTATAGCGACGTAAGATAGAAAGTAAGTAGAATACCTAGTATATTTGCAGTGAGTACCGTAGGTGGACTTTTCAGGTACCCAGCGGGTACCATCTAGCGACGAGAAGCCGAGTTGAAACAAGCGATCGCGAACAAAGTCCGAAACAGGGATACAGTTCAACGGACCGGACGTCCAGATTGTCCGGTCTCCGGTCTATCCGATCCAATCCGGTCACCGGCCTTTTACCCAAAACTCTCACTCTCGCGGCCAATTACCGAAGTAATCGAAAAGTTTGTTACCACAAGTAGCTGAAGTTACCCGGTTTGCCCGTCTGTTGGTGTTCTCAGAGGGTGCGTTCCCACTGTTCTCAACACACACTCATTGTCAGTTTTAAAGGTGGGTTTTCCACCTCTGTAATCCACCTTTTCGTCACCAGTCGAAGGTGAGCGACATCAAAGCGAGATTATGAAATTTACGGTCTGCATGCAATAGTGGAGCGAGGTATAAGGAAATGCCGGTCAGAGTACAGGCACTAAAAACTTGCTTGAGAATGCATTGGTCTGCTCAAATTAAATAGTTAAAAGGGCCTCCACGGTGTTAAACCCGTAAAAAGAGTATGTACCTATTTAATCATTCAGGTGAAGAAATTAGCCAATGTAGGATGAAGTTTTCAATTTTCTGTTAAAATAACATATTTACTGAGCATTTTTGTTAAAACATTGAGTTATTTTTCAAAAATATGATTTCTTATTTGTGGTGCTGCAAAGTCGGTAATCAAATATACATCTTTTACGGTGGGCAGTCTGAAGCTGATTCAAATTGTGCTGCAGGGTTCCTACGGCTTTTTCAGTATTCCAAGATGACTTAAGGACTTGGTAAACCAAAGATCACTGAAAAGCGAGAAAGAACATCAGAATATTTTAGAAAGCATTAATGCAACTTTTCCGATTTTTTCAACACTTCATTTCTAAATGTATTTATAAAAATGGTTCCCCCCCCCCCAAAAAAAAAATAATAAAAAAGATCATGCATTTTTGGTTCCCCAAGTCACTACAAGTACAAAGAAAAACCTCCTCTTTATCTCAATGGATTATGTCAAAGCGTTTTGACGCAGCTTTGCCCACCGATCTCGAGAATGTGTAAAAATTCAAAGTAGGAGAAAACTCGTGTTAAAGTCATTAAAAATTTTCCTGCAAAATTACCTAATTTATGGGCACCTGCCTCGTTGTGTGCAGTTGCTCGTGACTCCTCGGTGTCACCAAAGTGAGTCTAGCCCAGGTCTAGCCTCTAGAGTCAATACGAGCTGTCCCGGCCCGGCCGCTTAGGTGAAGGTTTCGAGTTCTCGGGAAGATGCCGAAGTCGAAGAGTTAGCATACGTCGTCGTTTTTATCTGTCTATAAGTTTCCTTTGAATTGCGCTGATATTTAATAATCGAGGTGGGATTTCCGCCATTGTATGAACGAGAAATCACCAAAAATTTAACAAAAAAAAGGGTTTAACACTGTGGAGGTTCCTTAAATACTTTTAAAATGGTGGGTTTTACTTCCTAACGATACGGAAAAAAAGCTTTCTTGAAGGAACTTAAGACACCATACAATGCACTCTAAATCTGAAACAGTGAAAGTCACCGGGATTCAGTGAAAATTCAGTGTTTCCCTGCAAAATTGCTCCGCTGAATAAAATCAGCAGAGCGATTAGGAGAAATAGTGAATATTCACTCTTTCAGATTTAGTGTAACCTAAAATTCTTAAAATTAATAATAATAATAATATACCCTATCAGCTTGATTGGTTTTAAGACTGTCAAAGTTCGTAGCCATGACTTATAATGGGAGGGGAGTGTTTGTTGACCCGACTGCTCCATATAAGATGTATTAGGAATGGTTCCGTGCGTTCAAGTCACCTCCCATTTTAAGTGCATTAGGTTAGCTACATGCGTTCAAGTCTCCCTAAATGAATTGCATTCGGGTCAATAGCAGCACCCTATTATAATCGCTATTGCAGAAATGTATATACCTTGGCTAAAATGAGCATTCGTCTGCCAAAGCGGCGCAGAACTTCTTTAAAATCGTTCAAGTTTCTCTACTTATGTAGAGCGTAATCGCTAAAAAAAATAAAAAAAAAACTATTTTGGAAAAGAGACCATAAGTGTTTCTAGACAGATTTTTTCCCCTGGAAATGAGATATGAAACCTTCTTAAAGCGTTTTTCCTTCAGATGCTCAGGTATTTCTTCACCTGGCTTATCACTTTCATCAAAGCAGTATTTCAGTTTAAGATAACATCTTGATACTGTTAAGTTGAGGTGCAAAAATCTCTTTAATGCTGGTAGACACCAGAGATTTCCCTAAATCATACCTAGAAATTTGTATTTTTTTTTTCCTTTTTTGAAAGAAGAACAGTTATTTGAACTGAGACGCTGAGCTTTAATTTCTTAAGCTGACAAGAGTATTACAACCCATTATTAACTTGCTATAAATACTACTACTACGCAATAAGTTCCGCCTCAAAAATAATGCAGACTCTAAAAGAAAATTGTCAAAATCTAGTGCGATTGACGAAGCGCAGAAACAGTATGGAAGGACTCACGTTTCATTGAACAAGCTTTAACGAGAGGGATTATGAAGTTTCACAAGTAATTTAGGAGGTTGGGTGTTCTTGAGCTTTTAAGCTTCCTACATCAACTTTCTAATTTATTGTGAGTAGAATCAATCTAAACTTGCAAGTACCTCGGTAGCTCGCGTAAACCAGCCCAGGATGTTTCATATTCTAAGTTCTGAGGCGGAGGAAAGTTTGTAGGTAAAGCCAAGCTTATAATTAGGTATAAGAATGTTGGTTAGGTCTAGTTTACGGTTATAACTGTAAACAAGACTGCCTAGTTTATCTAACTAGGTACGAAAGGTAGGGATAGAATACATTAAGTTAAAGTTAAATTAGTTAGGATTAAGGGTGGAGCGGTTAGTCACGCAGCGGGAGGTTAGGATAGGTTATGTTATGTTAAACTTCGGATAAGTTAGAGCAGGAGGGAAACAGACAGATAGGGATAGGCTTAATTAGTTTATGCTGGGTTTGTTAGGATTAAAGTAAACTTTATGTTGTTCGCCTCAGAAAATAAAGCGTTAAGCTCAGAGTTAAGGTAGCAAATACACAAAAAAAATATTGTTGAATTAATCAGACCCATCATTAAACGAGAGGCATCTAAGTGGGTGTTAGTTAATTGTGATATAGCAAAATTCTGGTGTTAAGTTTTCTGTGAAAACTCTGACATATAAAATGTTGGTAACTATATACAGGTGCTCTCCTTAAGGAATCTTATAGTTGTATAATAAAGAACTAATGATAGTTAACAAGCTGCAAAAATTTGTCCACGGAACTAATGCTTGGAGGCTCCTGCATCGTTTCCCTTGTAAAAATAGTAATGCATTACGAAGCATTAGAACAGTTACACTGTGTTAAACGTATGGTACATATTCAAGACTCTATTGGATGCACTCACTTTATTCAGTTTTTGATAATTTACAGGGTTTCACTGATACTGTCATACCTTTTCCGGGTGAAGTGATAGGAATCGTAAGTTGGTAACAGAAGCTAAGCAAAAGGGATCGCCGAAAAACCCTTTCATTTTATCTGGCTATTATTGGAAACTAATGAAAATAAGACATACCTGTCCGATCCTTCCACAGAAAAAAACGATCAAGTGTGAGGGTAAGTTTTAAAAATAGATTAATTAAAAGAGTACGTTTAAAAAAAATGTTTATTTGCAATGTATGATAAAAGCAGTTGATCGGTTTTTTAAGCGAACAAGTTCATTTGATCGATTTTTGAAACCGGTATTCTTCAGTAATCGATTGTTAATTAGAGAAATCGTGTTGACCCTTCACATCCAAAACATGACAATCACTCTCCAGAACAGTTCTGAGACAAAGCCACAAATGCCGGGGACCACCGACACAGTTTGATTTCCAGTGAAACAAAGTTTCCAATTTTTTTTTAATTTATACTCTTTGTCTCATATATTCAAGAATATTTAACAAGATAACTATAATCCTAAGTACAACATTTTTTATCGTTAAACCCCTAAGAAACGAAGTATTAGTTGAATTGCTTAACGGGGAAAGTGTAATCAAGTGACAAAGCTTAAGGCGGGTGACGCCGGCGGCGGTGCAGGCAACGAACGCAAAGAGGCACGGCACAGTCTTCCACTCTTTGCGCCGGCGGCTTTTCTCTGCCTAACAATGAACAGTGAAGAAAGCAGTTAATGGAGCGATATTGTCGCCAGCTCTGGCATCCGCGACCTTGGCTAGTGGCTAGACACCTAACTCGCCGATAAAAATAGTACCTGCGTTCCGGTAGCCACCTGTCCGTTAGCGATACAAATACGGAGTGACTATTCACACGCTGTCCCATTTAAAATGTGTTGGGATGGTTTCCGAGCGTTCAAGTCACCTCCCATTTAAAATGCATTAGGTTGGTTTCGATGCTTTTAAGTCTCCCTCGTATTAAAATATAGGAGTGTAAATAGAACTGAACTTACGATTAATAAGTCCTTATTTTGGGTAGTACCATGTGATAGTCTTGTATATGCGATACACATAAGGTAAATCGAGTACATTGGTCATACTTGATCGTTATTCACTTATGTGAGTTACCGATATTGCCCCTTCGTTGTATAGGAGACTAAGTTTATATCTTGAAAACCACACGTAAACTAAACCACGTAAATATAAATAGTAAGGAGTGACGGCAACGCGTTTTAGTCACTGTAAGTTCTTATAATTTTAGAATTTATTATGGCTAACTTATTAGCAGCCAAATACCAGCTAAGATGCTAGCAATATAGCTGATAATAAAACAAAATTTGTTTTTAATGGCGCAAATTTAATTTGCGTCATTAACTCTTGCTTACTTTTAAGCAGCTAAGCTAGTGTTAGCAAAAGCTGCTTATAGAGGTTGGTAATGTCTGCTAAATTTAATAGCACCTGGTATATCAATTATCGCGTGAGCTGCCGCTGCTATGCTAATTTTACCTGCAACGAAAAAAATACTTTAAATTTATTGTAACTACCGTTAAGAAATTTAGTGGCGAAAGCTGCTTTAAAGAGTGAAAATTAGCTTCTCAATGGTGGAGCGTGAGCCCCTACTTTGCTAAAAGGGGTAACGTGGTACTAGGTAAGTTGTAGGTTAGATTACGTAAGCTTAGGTTAGTTTTAGCAAGATTCAATT
>Ga0058701_10002181_pt1 | contig 14641 bp, 5 predicted proteins | sample AgamicOrMae_FD_97039 | JGI IMG/M metagenome (GOLD analysis project Ga0058701, IMG submission 97039) | Agave microbial communities from Guanajuato, Mexico - Or.Ma.e | ecosystem: Host-associated > Plants > Phyllosphere > Phylloplane/Leaf | place: Guanajuato, Mexico | collected 2012-06-04 | reverse complement strand
CGCCCCCCCCCCCCCCCCCCGATGGACCGGTGACGGAGTTCGGTCTCTGATTCTACATCATCGACTTGCGGCAGTGTAGAGTCTTCTGTGGGCTCAATGATGGAGGCGCAATGAGCGGAGAGCACGTATATTGTGACTGCAAGTCCAGTGGACACTATGAGGAATCTCAAGGGCTTCATATTTGGGGAATGGTGGTTTATTCATGCAATTTCTCGATTCTAAGCGATTTGTGGTTAGGAGCATGATCCGTCGGGGGCAAAACCTTGAGTGAGGCCCGATGGTTCCTTGGAAATCAAGGATGCACGACTCATAGAGCCCCAGATCGAGAACAAAGAGAAACTTTATGGCTCTTCTGAGGACGGAAAGCGGTCCACGCAACGGTCAGTCGTCTGGAGTGGAGCCTGCACTTTCTTGTTTCCGGAGAGGACAACCAGAAAGACAAGGAAGTCCATGCGGTCACAAACTCGCCAAAGCTCCCCGGAGACCATCGAATTTTGCCTAGTTTTTCGGGCGCAGCCAAAATAACGGGCCACGAGAGTTGGCAGATCGGCCGGTGGCTCGATCTACCGACATGGGCGGAAGCCCAGAATTGTCGCCCTGCTTTCAGGGGAAAAACTAGCGACGATCCTCTGGAAGGGTTAGGGAACCCTGAGACTTTCTGGCTGAAGAACCCCCCCAAAAAATTGAATTGCTCATTTCAGCCGAAAGGGCTCAATTTTCTGGGCGAAGCCCATAAAATGCGATTTTGGCGTTCACTCGCGCAGGTGATTCGCTTCAACCGGGTGTTTACTCTGCGCAGAGTAAACATCGGGTAGATCGTATCATCGTACCGGATGAGATATTGCACCTAAGTAGTGATTGCGCTTCTCCTCATATTGCAGTTGACTAAATATAAACCAATCAATCGGCTACTATGTTGAGGTAAAACAAATATTGAATCTAAGAGGCAAAGCTAAAGGAACATCTTGAGACAAATATATGTTTTTTGTTATATGATATTTTATATGAGATATTACTTGTACTACTACTACCTACTAACTTGTGTGTGCACCTTATTATCGCGTCGCACTAACAACGCAACACTCAGCAGAGCGGTAAAGGAAGTGGTCTGATACAGCGTCGAATTCTACAAGACAAGACTATTGAGATATATTTTTATTCGAGCAGATATCCTGGTTAGTTGCGGGGATCATTCTTCGTCCTAGTGATTTGGCAATAATTTGTCTAGACACGTTGGATAAGTAACGCCCATGACATCCATCATTGCGTTCCCGCAAATCGGGCGTCTTTTCAGCTATCGGTTCGGATTCAAGTTCATCGAACCTATAAAACATGCGACACACATCATGAGATGTCCACAGGGTAAGAGCAATCAATTTGCGTCACATGAACAACAAATCAGACATGCTATCCAAGGAGAGTTCCCGGCCTGGTTTTGCGACCTCTGAGTGTTGGATCCCGACTCGGGAACTTGTTGCTCTTCGGATATCGAATTGGAGCGTCGTCGACTATCTGTGCGACTCTAGTGACGCCTCTTCATACACTCAGCTGCCCGGTGATTGCACAATACCCCTTCGGGTAGCTCTCTCCGGCTGGCTAGCCAAATCCGATAGCCCTGGCGGACTGTGTGAATTGTTTAGGGACATCTTCTCGTGGTAGAAATAACCTCCATCATTCTGGGGCCGATAGATCAAGCTCGAACTGCATGGACGGTAGCGCACGCATTTGTAAGATGCATACGCTGTGTAGCCAAGAAATCCGGCATTGGTTGACCAGTTTCGTTCTGGTCCTGGATCGGTGCCGACCTTAAAATTCGATGACGAATCAAAGCTAACTGGTTGCATATCGAGAGTAGAGATCTGTTAACTGGGTGTTAACTTGGTTGTGTTGGTCGGTATTCACTGCAAGCTCAGTGATTGCGACCTTGAACCGTCATCCACAACAAACCAGCTTGGTTCATCGCACATCGTGCCGGGCTGTGAAACTCTTGCTCGACTCTTTGGGGATGATTATTTGACGAAATTCACGTGGAAGATTTCACAATCGATGTTGCCCGAATGGGGACAACGTGGCTTCTCTACATGCTTGCCGTGAATTATACAACAGCCGGTGAATCTTATCAGATTTTATGCGATACCAATATTCCAAGATGAGCTCACCAAGTTAGCAAGATGATCATGACTTCTAAGCAAAGCAGAAGAATTAAGACTCGACTCCAGAGTGCATATCACCTCAAGCTAGAGGATGGGTGGATAGCCATTTCACTTCGATGATGTTGGACTCGAAGGAGATAAGACAATGTAAGCATGACGGTTGTGATCGAACTTTCTCAAGCAGATCGAGCCACAACACAGTCCGAAAACCATGGAGGGAGGATCACTCAGTTGAAGTACAGAAACTGACGAGATTGTTCGCCGATTCGATGCATACAAATGCCCCCCTCAAGGTGGTTATCGCCTCGCAACTAGGCTATTTCATGGCGGAGAAAGACTTATTTGAAGAGTTCATCCGATCTCTCAATCCATCGAAGACAATATTCTGCCGCCAAACGTTATCTGACACGATCGCGCGGAAATCAGTTTCTGTGGCGGCAATGGTTACCGAGAGGCTCGGGTCTGTCGATGCTCTCTCACTGACATTCGACATATGGTCACTTAGAAAATGCGCTAGAGGCTTTGGTTGCATAACAGCTCATCAGATTAGCAATAGTGGCAGGTCTGAAAGTCCAATCTTGAACTTCAAGCGAATGAAATACCAGCACACCGGCGACGCAATTTCCATCTTTATGTTGGCGATGTTGTTGGCCTATAAGCTCGCAAGTAGGTTGATCGACACGACCGGCAATGCTTTGGAGAGTATAGTAGCAATCAAGAAGCTGGAGAGTTCGACCATATTGCAGGGCCATCCATACAGCTTTACTCATTACAAGTGCATGGCCCATAATAGATCCCGGTGTTAGGGCAGCTATGAAAGAACTGAAGCCGTCTGTTAGCTCTGTTAATCGGTGATCATGTCGATGAAGTGCTCTACAAAGCGGATTGAAGCTTTCCATGATGTTCAGAGGGAATTAATGAATTAAGGTAGCCAGAGCACAGAGCGTGCCATGGAGTTTATCGAGGATGTGGACTTCCGATGGGGCAGCTGCCTCCAAATGTTTGAGAGAGCTCTCTTATTCCGAAGCGCGATCGACAAGATAATCAAGATGACTACAGAGATTTCTCACCTTGGAACTTTTGATTGGGAGCTTCCAGAAGATATAATATTGTTCTTGGGGCCCTTCCATCATGTGACTCAACGTTTATGTGTCGGAGTGGTTGGAATATTTCGATCGTACCAGTAGTAGTACCAAGGTTAATAAAGCATTGTGAGAAACATCATGCAAGCAAATTATCTGGCATTTGCACTGCATCCCAATAATTGAGACAGAAGCTGATCACTCATGCAAATGAGGAGTACGAGCCAATTGTTGATATTGCAGCAGCTGTCAACCCTCGCTACAAATTGATAAATATGACGCAAGATATATCTTCTGTTGTTAGAACTCAGCTCAAGACGATGCTCGAGTCTCTGGGAACTTGCCAGGGTGAGCAACTCAAGCCCCTCAGTCAGTTGAACTATTTGCTGAGAAACGGTGTTCAATCGGAATGAGATGCCTCTGATGAGCTGGAGAGCTATCTTTCGTGCAAAAAATTAGTGACTAAGATAGACGCGTTCGATTACTGGTCGATTGAGAGTAAACAATGTCCTAGACACTCTCGAATAGCACAGAATTATCTTTGTATACAAGCGACAAGTGTTTTTCAGAGAGAGTTTTTTCCGTTGCAGGAAACGTGGGGGTACCAACTCGGATAGCTGATCTGGGTATGGAAAGCATAGTTTTACTCAAATCGTGGATGAAGCATCTGATGTCAGATAGAGCCGAACATCAGCGCTCTACGAGTTCGTCGCACGACGTCATCGTCGCGGAAAATAAGTGGGTTCTTCGATCACGGGGTATTTATTCTAAAATTTTATCAACCTCCGTTTCGGAATCCATGTTCGAGATCCTATCGGCTCCATCGAGGACGAGATATTTCAACAAAGATAAGCTGAAACCCCTCGTTCTCCCAAGATGGTCGATAATACGACCAGGTGTGGCTATTATGATGTGAGGTTTCTTAGCCAGAGCAACAGCCTGTGTCATCATGTCGATACAACCAACAAGGACGGCATTCTCAATCTGGAAGCTAGAGCCGAGTGTTGTGACTTGGTCATGCACCCGCATCGCTGGTTCACGTGTCGATGTGAGGATTAGTACGTTAAATCGGCGGTGGTTTTCAAGCAATAATCGCAATATGGTTAAGCCCAAAGCCGCTGTCTTTTTTGAGCCCGTTTCGGCGAGACCAATGATATCCCGACTCTCTAGGGCAAGTGGCATAGCCTCCCGTTTTATTTTGCTCAGTTCATTCCAATTTATTGATTTATAGACTTCGCAGAGCCTCACAGGTTTTTAATTCATCCATCATGTCAGCGCAGGAGGACGCAATCCGTCGACAAATCGACACTATTGACCGTTGTATCGAGAAAATGAAGATGAAGTTCCAAATGTATAACAAAAAGGCAGAGTCTTCTACGACCACAAACAAGACATGAACGCCCGCCAAACGAGTTAGGGATGTCATTGAACAAGGTGGAGGACATTCTCTTTGAGACGTTCGGGCACTCCATGCAGTTTGAAGAGGCCTCCAAAAAATATTTGGTAGTCTTTGCTGAAGGATATGGCGAGAACGCCGGAACCAGACCGGAGTCTATCGAATGATCATTGGTAGTGGCCGAAAAGTTCTAGACGATCTGGCTATCAGCTATCAGTCGCTTGATCTGAGATGCTTTTCAGGCACCTTGTCAAGATGATGGCCACAGTTTAGCTGGTTCTTGCATGTTGACAGAATATTTTGAGAATTCAACTACAAACGTCTTCGTGCGACGTCATGTATAACGGGTATAAGTTTGTTAAATCAACCCTGTTTCACACTCCGGGATACTCGGTTTATTCATTCGCACCGTCATACCTTCTAGGACTCTAGGATCATCCATCTAGCGTGATCTCATGATCCCCTACCCTTTCGCAAAGAATATACCTCTGTATCGTGCCGCCACAACAGAAACAAGCGCCAGCTTCGTTACGGCCGAGATGGTTTCACCGACAAAATTTGGAGTGAAGAAACAATTGAGCGGTCCAATCACGTGTCGGTTTCTGATACCTTTCTTCTACGTCTCTCCAGGTGGCCACTCCAGGACTCCAGAATTTCGATGACTATTTATCTATCTCCTCTTCGTGCCAATTATGTTCACTCGACCAATCAGCCAGTTCGAAATGGGCAACAAAGTATATGCGCCGCTCAAATCATACCACTAGTGTGTAAGTATACGAAAAAACTATCCTTCTAGGCCCTTGACCAATGGATATGTTGTGAGGTTTTGTAGGGCACTCACACGCCACTCTCGTGTGACAAATGGACGTCAAAGTCGGCCAGACAATGAACCTATTTGGTTAGCATCATTACTTTCATGTAAGGAGATCCAAGATATCCGGACTACCTCATAAATATATCAACTGTCAATCCGGCGGGGTTGGTCTAAATACTCTAAAATACACTGATCCCAAACTTCTTGGGACTCCAGTCTTGAGGTAGAACCCCAGATCATATACAATTAGGAGCGCCTGGGATATTCCCTGCGGTCTAAGGTTTCTACAACCAAGTGTCTTGACATGACAGGGGAGTCGCTCCTACAAGGTGATCGTTGCACATCAATAGAGTTCACAATCATTGGCCGATCGTTCTCTTCTTGGGTCTTATCGACCTTCACTGAAGGCGACAGATATTTACAGGGTGAGTCATTTCGGCTTGACAAGTTTATTTCCCCAAATCTCCCATGATTTTGGTGATTTTCACCCCAAATTCCGCTAGGTGAGAGGGGAAACCTTTGGATTTTAGCTTTTTATGTTTTCAATGTGCTCGCCTTGGGCAATGACCACCATACGTAATCGGTTTTGAAAACTCGCGATCACCCTATGCAGCATTTCTGCGGGAACAGATCTGAAGCAATTGATGATCGCTTTCTCCAGTTCCTCGATCGATTTAGCATTATCTTCAAAAATTTTTCTTGAATATCCTTGATATATCCCCAAAGGAAGAAATCTAGAGGGGTTAATCATGACTGTAGGCAGGCCAGATATAGCCTTCGCCAAAAGTTTCAGGATGCTCATGGGCTAAGACTCGAGAACCGAAATGACGATTAATAATTTCTAAATTCTTATTGGTCGTATGGGGTGGGGCCCCAATCTTGCTGAAAATGGTGTTTGCCATCCATTCATCCCCTCTTCTTAGCCTCCGGTATAAAATAGTCAGTTAAAATTCCTTCTTAGACATCTCTGTCTACGGATTGGTTGATAAAGATTGGGCCTATCATTCCATCCGATGATAGGGCAGCCCAAACCGTAATCTTCTGTGGATGAAGAGGCTTGGTCTGCAGAAATTCAGGCTTTTGCGAGCCCCAAATTCTGAAATTCTATCTATTAACGTATCTGTCTAGCCAAGAGTGAGCTTCGTCTGAAAAAATTATTAGTCTCGGGTCAACTTGACCGGTGTCGATAACCTCGAGAAAATCTGCTGCGAAGAACAGTCTTCTCTGGATAGCCGCTTCAGAGAGGCGATGCGCAGTTTGGATTTTGTAGGGAAACTTCTTGAGATCGAGTTGATCTCAAGAAGTTTTTTATGGCCCTAATGACGGTGGACTGACTTGATCCTGTAATCTGGGCGAGTTTGCGGGTCGATAATGTTGGATCAGATGCCAGTTCATTTTCGAGTTGAACTATTAGCTCTGGAGACCTTGCTGTTCTTCGTTTATCAATTACCTTTGCATCGAGCACGCTCCCTGTCTGCTCGAACTTTTCTACCAAGCATCTTACCATGTTTTGAGCAGGTTTAGGTCGTCCCTTGAAGTGGGATGACCACTTCCGCAAGGTGGCTGTTATGCTGCTCTCTGATCCATAATATGATTTGATCAGGAAAATTCTTTCTTCTAAAGAGTGAGCCATTTTATTGAAAAAAGTTCTTGAGATTGATATTCAGGGTACCTTGTTGGAATTCCAACATTGAATCACCTCCTAGCGTGGAGACAGGAGGAAAAAACAAATGTTTTCGCGCGCGCCATGTACTTTTCAATGGAAAACTTACACCTGTGTTAGTGGTTGCAGAGTGTCTCACACAAAGTGATAGATAAGACTAGGTGGATCTATGTCGGGTACAATGGTGCTCCGACTGGTAGACTTTTATTTTTATCGAATTGAGCACAAAGTTTTTTTTGTGTGTGTTTTCTAGTCCGAGGGGCCCACATATATATATGGGCGCCGCAGGACGACAAGCGGACTCAGCGCTTGCGCCCTGCTTCACAATTACGCGCGCACAATTTACGTCATTTGCGCGCGTAATCATGACCGTTAGGGATCCTGTTAGAAGTGGCCAGCTGGAGTAGGACCACACCTAAGAGTGTGCGAACACCCACTGGCCACCAATGCCTCAGAAAAGGCACGGAACGAGTGGTGAGTCGCCTCACGTCAACCTGACGGAAGACGACTCGAGTCGCAACAATAGGCGACGCGTCTCATCGAACCCCTCTGTTAAAAGTGGCCAGCTGAATGATGACCACACCTAAGAGTGTGCACACATTCACTGGCCACCATTGCCTTCGAATGGGCACGACGCAAAGGTGCGAGTCGCCTCACGTCAGGTTGATGTGAGGCGACTTGAGTTGCAACTAGAGGCGATGCGCCTCATCAAACCCCTCTGATGTGTGATTGCACAAGAGTGCAAATTGGAACAGTGTGTGTACACACAATCACACATACACACTGTCGTACATCATGTGTGGAAACACATCAGAGCGGCGCGCCTTACTTCTCGCAATTCACACCTCGCAACTCGCACCTCGCACCTCTCATTTCAGAGTGTGCATACAAAACAGAGAGGCACCCAATGCACATACAAAGCTAGGAGGCAGCGGAGCAAAACAAGAGCCGCCCAGCCAATACACTTGGTACAAACAAGCAATAAACCGATACATGTTCAACTGGTCATCGTGTGTGGCAACAAATTGATTGCCTTGGGTGTAACCAAATGTACCGATTTGTAGAGAGAAAGGCAAGAGGCGAAAGACGAAAGAAAGTTCGATTAAGTTCTGTAACTTCCACAAGCGTAACCACAAATAAAGCACTGATTTGTTCTAGGCCGAACGGGTATAAATACTTGCTCATTTTGGCCACCAAAATCAGTTCCAATTCGGACACCAAACCGACAACATCTACGCGCGATCTATTCCACTTAGTCCCTACCTTACTTCACAGCTCCCCCGTGCTTCCTGGTTTGGCGCGCATTTCCACTTCCGTTCGGCGCCTAATCTGTGTCGGTTCGGGAGAGCCCGCCTCCGAGGGCGTGGGATTAAGTATATGGATAGATATATATACATATATGTGTATATATAGATTATGATACCTCGAAGTTCCTACTATGGAACTTCGAGTTAGAGGGCTCATCGTGTCGCCCTAATACCTGCGATAGTCGAGCAATAGAAGTCCAAGCGCCTCTATTGTTGTGAGTGCAGCGAGAGTGGAGACAGAGAGAAGTGTTGTGCACCTAGGTGCCCCAAAGGCTGCACAACACTCCTACTTCGCTCGAAATCTGTCCATTCTAACCAGGAGTGCTCGTTAGCACTAGAATCCTCACTGCCCAATGAGCCTGATTAGCCAAAAATCTGGTTCATGGGCAACAACGTTTTCGATAGAAATGACCATGTTCAAGGGGCACCCGTGGCGAGCTAGCGCGAATGGGCATTTCTGTTCGATGCACTCAGTTGCGCACTAGCCTGCACAACAATCTGATCTGCGCGCGACAGGTGTGTCAGGGCGAGTCGAAACTATGCTCAGTGAATTTCCAGCGTGGACAATTGCCCGTATGTGAAATTTGAGCCCAATATACAATGGGGTTCGCGCGAGATTAAACCCCAAAGTTGTCAATCCTTGCTGACTCACCCTGTACGATCGTTAATCGACGTCTCATCGGAGCGACATTCGGCGGAGGTAACACTCCACATCTTGATAGCCTCGATCGAAGATATCCCAGTCAATTTTGTGAATTCAATCGTCAGAGAATCTGCCTCAGCCTGTGGGTTGACCAGAGAGCTTTTTTTCACACATCTCGTATTTGGGAGGATCCCTGCGGATCTCCTGTCGCGGGTCTCCAGTCAAGGTTGAGGTTGCATACTATGTGAGCTGGTAGGAGGGTGTTTAGGGAGGAATCCAGAACTGAAAAAGAATGATTCCGCGAGATCAATACGTTTCAAAAAAATAGTAGAGTGGGTGTCTAGAGGGGGTAAATTCAGTCAACGCTTTGATTTTCGCACATTTCTTGGGCTGTCACATTTATTTATTGACCATCGATCTACATTTTCATCGTTCTTCAGAGCGTTATCACAGGGTGGTTTACAAGGCGAGTCATCTTAAAAGCCTCACAACTCATTTGCAGGTCTCATCCACGACGATTCAGCCGTCGAGCAGCTGAAAGTTACGTCATCGTCAAACTCAAAATCACTGCCACTATCCTCTAATTTTCCTGCTGTATCCTCTTCAATGTCTACTATGGTTATGGGGCTATCTTCATTCGAGAGAGCTTTACTCAGACCTACGGAATTCTTTGCCAGCACTCGTATTGCATAAGTATGTCCAACCTGAAGATCTTTGATGAACATTTCGTGCCTAGACCCTTTAACTTGTCCCACCTCCATCCACATTCTCCGCTCAACATCTCGCATCGCAACTAGATAGCCTCTGATACGACTTCCACCATCGAGCAGAGGTCGGCCCCAGCTGATTCTAACCATCCCGGGTCCAACTTGACGAACTTCAAAAGGTTTGCTGGGGGCATCTGGAGCACTGATTTGGATATGCAATCGATGGGGTGCGCTAGTCTCAAGGGGCTGACTCCTGCCGAGCGCGTTTACGGCAAATATCCTGAAATGGTAGCTTTGGTCAGCAGATAAATTCTTGACTGTATAGCGCGTTTCATCCTCAACTATAGCCTCCTGTATCCAAAGATCACTTCTGTCTAATCTTCTTTCGACAACATAGTGTGTTATTTCGCAACCGTTTGTTGATTTTGGACGACGCCAGCCTAATCTCTGCCCTTTTCCAATTATAGTGGTCACTTTGAGCGGTCCTCTTGGGGCCGAAGGTGGACCAAATCTGGTCGGTGGCTCCCGGCAGTCTGAGGGTTCTGAGTCCGGATCATCTGCATCGGCATCATCTTCTATGGCCCTCATCAGTTGACTGCCTGAAGAGCTCGCGACTCCAGCCATCGAGGCGACACTTTTTGTAGTTGTCGTCCTCGTAATTGTTGTTTTGGATGAAGTGGTTCTTTTCGTGGTTCTCTTGCGTCTCCTCACACAAGTCTCGTCACCTTCGAAAAACTCCTCTTCATTCACCTCTCTATTACTGGATCCAATGTTCGTTTCTATACAAGGCAACTCCACGTCGTATATGGAGTCGTAGCTTGTGCGCCGAACTCGGCCTCCTTGGATTTCTTCGTCCTCCGTGAGAACGACCAGCTCCGCCTCCCCCCGGACCTCCGGCTCAGTTGGGATAGCGGCCTCGGTGTCAACTTCACGTAGAATCTGAGCAGTATAGCTAAAGACGAGTGGTTTCTCATCCTTATCAGTTACCATAAGCTTAATCAGGTCGGCACTTGAGCCAGCTGTATTGTTGTTAGGAGCGTTTCTCGATGTTTCTTTGCTCGAACTCTTTCTCGAAGTACTTTGAGAGACTGATTTAACACGATCCATCTCGATCTCATCACTTTCCAACGGCTCACTGGGTCCATGTTCATTCCAAGCGAGCACTCTTACTCTGTAGGACTCTCCCTCTTGGAGATCTTTGATGGTGATTCTTTGCGTCGACGCCTCCACCTGTCCAACCTGTAACCAAGAGTCCTGTTGATTTGCACGCTGAACTAGGATCGTGTAACCCAATAACTGCGGGCCTGGGGTTTGTTGCTGCTCAGGTTGTCCCCATTCTACAAGCAGGGAACCGGGCGATGAGGCTAGTTGACGGAGCTCTAAGGGATCTGACGGACGAGCCGGAACCGATAGCTTAGAGCTTCTATCTAGTTCGTAGGCTGCAATCACAAACGCTGGCGCACTTTCGGCCCCGTCATTGCTTTCATAGATAAGTCGATATTCATATATGGGAATTCTAAGGCTCCCACTGATTTGGCTGAGCTCACTATCCTCTAGCATCTCTATTTGGCGATTGAGTTCGCCTAAATTCAAGTCAACATCTCTATCGGAATATTCGTAAACATCGCCTTTCAGTTCAGCGATGTTGGACCATGATAATGCGTCCAGTTGGTCATCCCTCTCATTGATAGTCTTCATGGATGTTCGATGTATCTTTCTTCTTGAAATTTTAGTCACTTTTCGCGTGGTCTTTGTCGTTGTGGTAGTAGTTGTTGTTGTCGTTGTCGTTTTGGTCCGTCTAGATTTTTTCCTCTGCAGTCCTTCATCTGCAAGTTCATTGGAGTCTTGAACCTCAACCGTTATGTCACGTCTCTCATCCGACCATTCCAAACGTATGTCCTTCTCTGATACTGTCGCTTTCAGATTTCTGGGTGGTTCAAGTCTTCTCTGGGATTTTAAAACCTCTTTTTGCTCATCAACTACCTTATTTCTCAGGAGTATCTCCTCTTCCAATCTGGACTCCGACTTGATTCGACTCTTGAACTTCTTGATCTCGTTCTCTCGTACTCTACGCTCCTCCTCTTCATCACTCTCTTCCTCGTCACTTAAAATAGGCCTCTTGATCCAAACCCAATCAATCTGGTTTCCTTGCTCATCCAATATGATTTCTTTAATTCCCATTCTTCGTAATCTTCTCTCAAATGATTGCTCTGGATTTGGATCAGGAATTGTAGTTTGCCAAATTCTCTTTGTCAACCGTGTGACTTCTGTCCTCTGGATAGTTTTCTCTTCGCTATCTAACAAGATCGTAGCGTCCATATTAACCTCTTCGTAATAGTAGCTCATCGGCCATTGTTCCAGAGGCATCTCTAACTCATAGTTGGCCCGTGTCTGGCAAGTCATAGATTCTTCTTGCACGACGTCAGTTTGCTCTTCTATGACTCTTTTTCTCGGACTGCTACGCAATCTCATTATGACATCTTGAGTGAATTCCTCATATCTCCAATTTATGTCACCTGATCTCTTCTCTAAATTCACTGATCTCTCTTGATCAACCAAACACTGCTCCTCGACCACCGGCAGTGGCAAAGTTACTTCCGCACTTGTTTGGCTTTCGAGAGGGAAATCAACACCTTCTTCTTCCTCTTCTCTCAGATCATCAATCAGTTTCTGTTCCTCCTGCCTTTCGGTCATCTTGAACTTGGGCAATTTGATAGTGAAGAAGTATTCATGTTCGATCGGTTGAGTCTCGGTTTCTGTTCCGATCTCAACTACCAATTTGTCGTCATGTTCGATCAAATCTCGTTGTGTTTGCACCTTGCGTTCTGATCCTTGCATATCTAGCGTATCATCTCTACCAAGACTCGAATCGAGTGCTGTATCAAGTTCATCAAGTCTATCAGACCGTTTAGATCCCTTTTCGTCAATTAATTTTGTATCAATGTTGGTAGTCTTGGACTCCCTAGAGAGTCTAAGATCATCAGGATGTCCAAAGACGTCAGACTCCAGAGTGGCTTCTGGGTGCCTACTTTCTTTGTTGAAAGACTTTCTCAATCTAAGTGATCTTCTGGGATGACCATGTTCGTCCACATCAACCTCGAACGAGTCGAACGACGATCTATGTTCATCCAAAAGATCGAAACTTGCGAAACAATCGTTTCCAGTTTGCTCGGTAAAATCAAGCTCACCCGGCTCTAGGGCGATGGTTGCTTCTTCGGTGCGAATCTGTTCTGCCTCATCATCGGTAGCTTGCGAGCTACCCCTTCTTTTGAGCAACATATGGCAAACGGCCTCGTGATCTTGGTCCGATCTCTCATCACTCTCGCCAAAATTGGTTCCCGCTAAATCGAGCTGACGATTCACTCCCGGCAAGTCCCCGCCCCGCAATCTGACCGGCATAATGGGCCGTGTTTCGTGCAAGATGGACGAGGAGGACTCTTCCAACAGTTCAACCTTGATAACCTCCAGATTGTCTGGTGTTGCTAGATCAACTTGTTCAAGCCCACATCTTGACTCCAACCCCGGCAAGAGTTCCGTATTACCGAGATCTTCGAAGGTTCTTATCTCGTGGCTGAATGATCGCGTCATATGTCTATCGCATTGCTCACTTGTGGGTTCGATCAAGGGGCTGAGAGTTGTATCTAAGGGGCCATCTTCTTGTGTTGAGTGCTGTGACGCTGCGACTTCGCTTGCGATTAGTCTGCTATTGTCTAACCCAGTGTCTTGAGGAGCCTCCAGGCTGTCGATGTTTTTGTCCGTGGAGGGAATTTCACCTTTCCTTCCATTGACCTGGATCATTTCGATGTCGCCCGAGCTAGAAGCGACAGTTTGGTCCAAACTCTGCGCTGAGTTAGTTTCTCCCAAGTTGGAGTTGAGCTCCAACTCATCATCGACGTCCCTCCTCGAAACTGTTAATTTATGCAATACAGAGGAAGCTTCGCTCTGGGCATCGGTGCAAATTTCTTGAACTTCTCTTCCAGTATTACGTTCATTCCTCTTCAGGGTCAGCTTATCGACCATTTCGTTACCAGTGAGGAAAATTTTGAGTTCATTGTCTGATCTAGCCCCGCCACCGGGAGCATCCAGGGATTCAACGGTTCTGATTGAATCCTCCCGATTGATAAGGTCAGGGCCCAAAGCATGCTCCTGCATCAGACTGCTGGTTTCAGCCCCCGATTCACTCTGAAGTTCCGCCTCGTTCCTCATTATAACTGTAGGCAATAATTCTGAAGTGGGTACGGGTGATAGATCTTCTAATGACTTGATATTGAAACCACAGCTATCCAGTTCGGCTTGCTTATCAGATTCCAGATGGTCGGCTGTGACGACATCATCCTCGTTCCCCTGATTTGAAGAAAATGGGATATTCCGCGGCAGGATCTCTCTATCAGAAATCTCGTCCTGCCCCGCATGACAGCCCTCCGAAGTATTTTGGCTAGATTTACGTCCGTGTGGAACCGTGAGCTTGGAGTGGACGTTCTTGTCGGAAGATGAATGAGGTTCGGTTTCAAGCTGGATTAACTCCTTACCGCTGCCAACTCTCTCGACATATTCGATCTCCCGCTTGATATCACTGCCGAAGATTTTAATCTCTTGTTCTTCAGGGAGGGATCTACGCTCGCCTGAGCCATCCATAGAGGAAACACAATCAAGCCGATCGAACGCGTCAGGTACCACAGCCTCCACAACAATGTGTTCCGGCTCCTCCAGTTCGGTCGTCTCCTCAATCTTGGCCGATTTTGCATCAACGATCTCGGCTGCCTCAGCTCTGGTTGCAGTCACGGGCTCAACCTCGGGTGGTAATTCAGCTGTGTAGCTGGCTGACACATCCTCGGTCGCTCTTGAGGCCTCAGTATCTGCTGGCTCGAAGATTGTG
>Ga0058701_10002180_pt1 | contig 14641 bp, 16 predicted proteins | sample AgamicOrMae_FD_97039 | JGI IMG/M metagenome (GOLD analysis project Ga0058701, IMG submission 97039) | Agave microbial communities from Guanajuato, Mexico - Or.Ma.e | ecosystem: Host-associated > Plants > Phyllosphere > Phylloplane/Leaf | place: Guanajuato, Mexico | collected 2012-06-04 | reverse complement strand
TTTTTTTATTAAAACCAAACGAAAATCTTTTGTGAAACCAAAATTTTGTTTGAGTAAATGGAAAAATTAAGTTTTTTTTTTTTTTTTTTTTTGGAGCGCGGCAACTTTGAAAATTCTCATCTAATTTAGTTTCATCATAGTGTGTATAAGGCCCCATCTACGAGCAAGAGTTCTTTAATCAAGTTACTCTCGAACACTGTCTTATCTTGGGAAACGTTTTGAATACCTACGTTTTTGGATTACTGTTGAATGAGCCCGCCCAATTTTATGTGTCAGTAAATATGCCGCTTCATTTTTGCAGGTTTACCTGGAAAGTATTCAAGAGTCGGAACAGACTGAGCTGTTTGATCTGTGCGAGAAAGCTATTCACTCCATCTACCTCTTCAGGGGACCAGACAGTGACTTGTTTAGGAATATTTGGGCAGCTCTGAATGAACATCTGCAGAACTACGTATTATCCTTGTAAGGGTCAACGTCTGCTGAAATTTAGACCGGCCTTCATCTAACGATCGAATCTTTGCCTTCCAGAGACTGGTCTCAAGCAGGGAACTTAGTGACCGTTGCATCGAGGCTGTCGGGCTTGTTGAAGTCCCTAGACGATGACAGAAGCGTCCTGTCGCTGCTGCGGAGGTTGTGCGGTCCACCCGTCGTGCCTGGCTCCACCGGAGGGCCCCTCTCAGGCCCGCTCAGCGAGTATTGGTCAATGATCAATGCGCTAGTTTGCAGCGCGGATTCGGTGGTCACTGGAGGAACTTACAGGTCCGAAGCGGATGTTCGAGCCGATCGCTACTCTGCTTGTTTAGCTGAGGGAATCCCGAACCTGAAAATGACAGCTTCACAAGTGAGTAGAACTGCCAAAACCTGCGTAGGTTAGGTTAGCTTAGGTTAGCCTTGGTTAGGTTAACCAAGGTTAGATTAGGTTATGTTAACCTAGGTTAGTTAGCCTAGGTTAGGTTTACCTTGGTACGGTTAACCTAGGTTAGGTCAGGTGTCTTGTTCTTCGCGGGTAGGTAGTGTTTTCGGCTCTGTTTTAGTCATCAACATGTACTCTAGTGTGGTAACTCGTTTGTTTCAGATGGAATTAAGCAAACCATCCTTATGGATCTTACTATCAGTCGCAACCATGGCTGATGTCAGTTCCGACGCCGATACGGTTTCAACTGCCTTGCGCTCTCTCGTCTCAGACCTGTGCGCAGCCCAAGCTGTGACTTCAAACCTCAGCCAATATTTCCCTTCGGTAGGTTATCTTCACATTCTGAGTTGTTCACTTTTTTTTTTGTCAAACTTTGGGTATCGCCAACTCATTTTTTTTTTTACAGATGGAGCTGACATACTGTGTGGACTCCATCAAAACTCAAACCGATATCCATTGGAAGCGATTTTCCTCGAGTTTATCAGCGCTCGATCAAAAATCGATACAGAAAGCTCTTCTGGAACGGTATGCCGACATGACAGTCGAATTTTCTGTGAGCGGAAAACGGGCAAAAAATTCATTCGGTTTGTTTTCAATTCAGGGCGGTGGAAGATTTGAAGAGCGGCGGGCGATATTGGGTCCGAGCTTTAGAATACTATGTGAATTCTCTCAGTACCTGTCTCTCTGAAGAAGAAGCTGGTCTTCTCCTCACTGTTCCCGCTGAATGTTACTCTACGGTAAGTAATCCTCGAGGACTTGCCACGTCCAAAACATCGCATTCGGTATCATCCATTGGCTGGCTAAATAAGTGGGAGCTGAAATTCTACAGTAATATCTCCGGGAGAGTTTGGAGAGGGTGGAAATTTTTTCTCCCGTCGCCAAGTCTAGTGGAGCGAGGCAGAAAGCACGTTACCTATTAGGTTAACTTAGCCAACGGTCACCAAGCATGATGCCGCTTCGAAAAAGTAAGCGGCGTCACGCTCATGGCAACAAAGCGAAGTAAACGGCACGCAATCTAACCTATATAACGGCTTTCTGAAAAAATATTAGGTAAGGCTGGAATGCCTGCACCTCGCTCTGGGTGGACAAAATGTGGAACACAAGCGATGCAAAATCAAGCCTCTCATACTTAGTCTAATTGCGTGATAGGCACTGATGAATATTAGCTTAACGGACTAAATGTACTTGTTTGCAGGTTCTGATTTCTCGTCTGGATTTGATCAAAGAAGGTCACCTCCCCATGCCAGTAATCCCGTCCAGTGGCACTCTCGAAACGCTGAACCTGGGCCAGTTCGTTGAACTCGTTATGTATCTGTTGAGCTCCGAAGCCAGTCGAGAAAGCGTTGCTCTCCAAGGGTTGGCAGCTATGAGCTGTGTTCACCGCCTCGATCCCGCACGTCTGCTCTTTGATCGGTTAGTTCTGCTACCGAGTCTCGAGAACCTGGCGAACCGCAAAAACCTGCTCCCACTATGAGTTCGTTTCGTTTCTGTTGCAGTAATATTGTTGAGAAGAAAACCAGTCAAGTCCGCGACGTTGTCAGAACAATTTTATTTATTCGAACTGTGCTACTCCGGTATCCGAGTGTTTTAACTGAGCGGCATTGGGATCTCATCCTCATTTCCATGGCTTCGTGGATCCCGAGCCTGCAGAAAGTAGTTGAGCACGTTTTATCTACAGACGGAGATTCGCCGCACGTCGAAAGTCTGACGCCAACAATGGTGCGTTTAGGACTAAAGATAGATTCCCTTATGTTGTCGATATTTCCTGATAACCCAAAATTCAATGCATTCATTTAATAAGAGCTGTACCCTGTCAACTGTCATAGGAAAAGAATAGATCGAGGAAGCTGTAGAGTAACTTGGGAATGCGAGAGAAATTTTGTCGGGTATAAGTATAAAGTTTGAAAATAGGTGCTTGAGAGGACAAATTGAGAAGGCGTAAAGATGATTGTCAACTATAAAAATTCCATAGGGTGGACAGTGAATCTATAATTCTTGGAAACCTTAGATAAATCTTAAACCGGCGGAAACGTGAAAAAAAAAACAACAACTAAAATCAGAATCATTTCCTGGAATTTTTCCAAGTATCCCGTTGCATTTTATGTCAAAACACTGTAGCTGCTCGAAGAGCAAACTATAAGTGTACGAAAACGACAAACCAAGTTAGATGTCTCTTATTTATAGCTTTTGCAGTTATTTTTTAATCATTCGCAAAGTATCTCTTATATCAGGTGGTTGGTATTTTTTTCCTCAAATTTTTATTCTGTTTTCTGAAATTGAAATTTTTTCTCTCTGATTTTTTAAAAAACTGATCCTCAATGAATTACGGTCTGAATTAAGTTGTTGTTTCAACTCTGATCTACGTCTTGAATAAAAGTAGCAAAGAGAGGAAAGAGCCCGTGAAATATTCGAAAAACCGCGAAAAATCTTGTGGAAGTCTTTCATGGAATAATCCAAAGTAACAAGCCACTCTGATGTAACCACAAAATAATTTCTATAGGCTACCTCTTGTTACTCTGTTTGTGTGTTGCTTTCTCCTCTGTTGTCTTTCCGCTTTCGTTCACCTCTTTTCTTCGCCTTTTTGAGCTCTTCTCAGAGCGTCCTGTATTTCAGTAACCTACTTGTTCTTGTCTGTGCTAGAGGAAATAAGTGTAGCATGGTTTAAGGTTGATTTCACGTGTTCTCTTTTTGTGATTTCTGCAGGTGTGTTCGTTTGTCGCTGGTGTTTGCGATCTCTACGCCACCCTGCAGTCCGTTTTATCGGACCTGAACAACGATACACTGAAGCTGCCTGAAAACGTCAAGAAGGAGACGATAACTGACGCGTGGCGCGACGTTTTTGCCGCCGAATGCGATGGGAGACTTGTCCGCCTCTGGATGAATTTGTCAGGTGCGTCTCCGAACACTGCCGAATGTTTCCGAAGAGTCAACAAAACGGAATCCGACCAGATGGTAGCAGATGAGTATAAACATCTATGTTTGTACTCCTTTGCTGGCAGTGATTAACGACGGTCCGTTGATAAAGGGTTGAAGTGCCTAGCCAAAGACACCGAATGAGTTATTTTTATTACGAAAAGGATCTTTGAAGGACCTGGTCAGTTTTCTTTGAGTCGAGATGTTTTCTCATCTCTATCAAGAAAATATGGGGGCGAGAAAAAAAGGAGTATAACTTTTCTATTCGGTAACTCTTAAATAATGTCGTTTTTTCCTTCCTCCATCAGAGGTGTAATTGAACGTTTTCAGGACGTGATTGACTTCTTTTTTAATTTAATATTGCCTGTGTCTGGAATTTTTGGTCTTATTTATTGTATCTTTTTTTATTTTTTTTTCTATTTGTTGAAAGGTACTGACGTCGCTGTTGAAAAGATTTCAGTCAATCGAAAGTCCTTTCATACTCGGGGTTATTAAAATAGCGGTATCTTCATTTTCAGATAGCGTAAACCAAGCAGGAGAGATATCGCCCATGGCATCACTAGTTTTAGAGCACATCTCGGCGTGCGTCAGCTCCGTATCTTTAGGATACCTCGACGATAACATGACTGCAGATGTGGAGGATATCATGGAACAACTATTATCGTCTTTATCATCACCAGTACCTACTCTCAGACTCGCCAGCTATCACCTTCTTATGAAGTAAGTTATCATGAGCTGAAACCTATGATTCCGTTCTGTAAGATATTAATTTTTCTTTTTTAATTTTCTCAGATTAGTTCCTTTAATTATTAAAAAAGATGCCCAAGTTTTAGCTTCTTTAGAGGATGAAGGAAGAAAAAAGAGTGCGGAAGGAGTCCAGTTAGAGAAATTAGTCATGTCGATGTTCGGTACTCATATCGAGTCTTTGCAAAACGAGCTTGAAGAGACTTTCGCTGGAACTCGGTAAGTAGAACATTACAAGCTCCAAAGTGAAGCATTACGTAGCTAAACACATAATGTTGATGTGACTGTTTTGTTTACCAGACTTGGGGAAACGCTGATTCTCGAACCGTTTAAAGAACAGTACAACTTAGTTTACGGTTATTTGTTATTATGGCTCGTTGTCCTGGAGATGTATGGTGCTGCCAACGCGGATGTCCGCTTCGAGTATGCCTCCTTCCTCAAGTAAGTTGTCGAGTCAAATGTATTTATGTCGATGATGTTAGCAGTGGTTGTTGAAAAAGAAGAGCCTAAAGTTAAGGAGTTAAAGTAAAAATAGAAATCGTTTTTTTTCTGGTGCAGGTCACAAAACTTGGTCCAGAAGCTTCTGCACAACGTAATACGTCTTTTGCCTCAAGTCGTTCTGTGTAAGCCAGACCCGAAGAACAAAGTAACACACGATTATTTCACCAAAAAACCGTCTTTTGAATGTTCAGGTAAGATCAATTTTAGTGAAATTAAGCATAAATTTTCGCTGTTAAGAATGGGAGTCACCAACTGGATTTTACCTCACAGTCAAAATACATTAGGTCAGTTTCCTTGCGTTCAAGTCTCCCTTGTATTAACATTGGCGTGCGGACAGAACTATTGTTATTTACACCACGACTTCGTTTTGCAGAAAAGTGGACTTTTGATAGGCTAAGCCGGACTGCCTGTCAAGTCTTTTTGAGCGTATTAATGCGCCTGCCTGCGTTGGCGCGCACGTGGTGGGGCGAAGTCGACTCGAAAAGCTCGGCAACCATCGATCGCGTCATCACCGAGCACTGCTCATCAATAGTCTCGGCGGTGGAAATGAAAGACGTGTTGCGACATCAGGAGAAGGCGGTGGAGAATATGGCGGTAAGACCGAAATTTTCACAATTAGCACGAAAAAATGCACGCTTTCCGAATTTCAAGCCCCGAAAATTCGACTGGTTTTACAGACTCTCGGAAGTTATAGATTTTATTGCTGTACCTTAAAAACATAGTCCGTAAATTATTTCCGATGAACAGATTTCGATCTCTGTACAGGTAGGCTGTAGCCATGCTGCATAATAATTCACGAATTTGAGATGAGGTCAGATTTGACTTGTACAGTACACCCCTCAAAACGCTCAAAATAAATTTAAGTATTTCATTTTACGTCACTCCGTGAAATTTTCCTATTCAATAAGATTTCTGAAAAGGCCTGTGCCTGCGTTTTGCATTTAGTGTTCTCAACGGAAGATTTATTTAGTCCCCGGGTAAACTGTATCCGTATTTCAGTTTCAACTGTCTTTTTTAAAAATAAAACTATTGAGCTCTTTTCCGAAAGGAGGCGGACGTAAAAGGCAGACTGTTGTACAGTGGTGTCCATAAGTGACGGGCCAAACAAAATCTAGTGACTTTTTTTGCAAACTAATGTGTGTTCGTAGCATTGCCTCGGGAGGGCAGTGGGAGGGTTTGGAGGCAAGAGGTGGTGCCCACCTTTCCCCCGGAACCTTCCCTGGCCCACCCCACGCACTGCTGCCAACACACATTTGTTAACAAAAAAAGTCACAATATTTTGTTTGACCCGTCACTAATGGACATAACTGTACAGCGGAGTGTAGATTTTGCTTATGGAAACCCCCAAAAAATGTCAAATAAAGTGTCAGTTGATTTTTTCCTGTTGTTTTTAGGTGAAGGTTCATATGAGCACACGAGAGGTGGTGGCAACGTACACTGTGGACGATTTGGTTATGGAATTAGTCGTTAAACTGCCGAATAATTATCCTCTGGCGCCGATGAGCGTCGAAATCGGGAAGAGAAGTGCAGCGGGCTCGAATCAGTGGAGGACGTGGCTTATGCAAATCACCATCTTCCTCACTCATCAGGTCGGTAATTCAAACACCATAGGATGTTTCGGTGTGTTGTTATGAAACGCTTGTTGAAGATTTGCAACACAGGATTCTTGAGTCTAGACAGGAGGATACTGAACAAAAGATGCCCGCAAACTGAGGGCATGCATTCTGTAGGCTGTTGTGACAGCAATTCAACTTAATTTAGAGTATGCCTTTTTAACCTCTCGTCACCATGACGAGCGGAGCGTGGCTTATGACTTCTAATTTAATAATAAAGGTTGCTGAGCTTGATGACGATTCTCGGGTGCTAGTAGAGAAGTAAGCATTAGGCATGGATGAAGACGAGCTGGATGACAGCTGAGCGGAATAACAGCAAAGCGAGGCAAAAGGCAACCTATATTTAGGTTAACCCAACCGAGGTAAACTTAAACTTGGTAAACCTAACCTAAGTAAACCTAACCTAGGTAAACCTAACCTAGGTAAACCTAACCTAGGTAAACCTAACCTAGGTAAACCTAACATAGGTAAACCTAACCTAGGTAAACCTAACATAGGTAAACCTATCATAGGTAAACCTAACCTAGGTAAACCTAACCTAGATAAACCTAATCAAGGTAAACCTAACCGTGGTAAAGTTAACTAAGGTCAAATTATGCGACTGTTTGTCGTTAATCCTCATAGTTGAATGGAGGGTTGAACCGGAGTGAAGCACAAGCGTTAAACAATGCAATTTTGAGAACTGAGTGTTCCCTTGATTACCTTCAAGCTGGAAGGATGGATTCTAATGCCGCTCAACCAATATTTGTTGTTGTAACAGAATGGGTCGTTATGGGACGGCTTGGCGCTGTGGCGTAACCTGGTGGTTAGACGATATGAGGGAGTGGAGGAGTGCTATATCTGCTTCTGCGTACTTCATGGAGCTACTTACCAATTACCCAAACTCTCTTGCCGTACTTGCCGCAAGAAGTTCCACTCGCAATGTCTGGTAATGAGACTTACAGATGTTCTCCTAGTCTCCTTGTCGATGTACGTGTTAACGAATTTGTCTTCTCTGTTTCAGTACAAGTGGTTCCAGACGAGTAACAAATCTACTTGTCCGATTTGTCGGAATCTGTTTTAACCTGCTTGAGACATAGCAGAGCCCTGAAAAGTAGAGAGGTGCAAATAAAACCCGTGGCCGCCATGTTGAGCCCCATCTCCCCGTAAGGAATGCGTAGGGCCTTTCATGGCGGCCCTCATGTTAGGGGTCACCATTTGCGCCTCTCTACCTTTCAGGGCTTTAAGACGCAGCAAGTGGATCGATGAACTAAGTTATCCGACTGATCGGATCCTGCTTTTAAATCTGTTAACTAGCATATAAAAAAATCAAGCAGATCGACGAACCAACTCAAACGACTGGTCGAATTTTGTTTTTAAGTTTATAAACTAGCATTTAAAAATCTCTTTGTACAGTTGTAAATAAAGTGATGTGTGTAAATAAAGCAATGAGTTACATGTTACATCAAGCAAGTGTGGTCATTCCTCTTTTGAGGACTCTTCAAAACTATCTAAAAATCCAGAAAAACGGGATTTTTTTCATTCGAAAAAAATCGGAAATTCATTTATAAGTTTCGAGCGTGACTTTCTCACCCAAAAACGTCAGTTACGAAAATTATGCGACAGATGTTACTACTTAACTCATCGTCGTTGTCACTTGTACCGAAATTTTCTTTCATACCGCACTTTAAGTGAATTCGCCCGCGAAGACATATATTTACGAGTAAAACAGATATCTTTAGTTAGGGATGAGTATTTTCAGCCGGGATTTCTTACCAAGAACCTCCGTTCATCCGAAGTTAGATTAGTTACCAACTTGAAAACTTTTTGTTTTAAGGCTTTTGTCGTCAGTTTCATGGGTATCTATCTACCTGTCTTGCTCGACATGAGGGACGTCTTGGGTCAAAGTTGGGGACATAAAAACTCTAATACAGTCCAACAAACGCTATTTCTTCTAGAGCCGGCCTCATTTTTTTTCAGCCTGCTGCGAATACCGTACCTTACATAATAGTGGGCAAGCGATGGCAGCCAAGCTTTTTTGTCGCTCTTCTCAATATAGAATAACTTATATAAGTTCCAATTTTGCAGAAGGTTCGATTCTTTCTGCTAGTAGTTGTGGCACCTTCCACCGGCTAGTCTTTATCCACCAATCAACAAAACTCGTAAACTTTTTCCAAAGCTCTTTCATGTTTTCCTCTTCGAATGAATGTCGATTTTTCGTCAAATTTAGGCCATGTCAGGCCACCACGTGACGGAGAATTGCCAGCTAATTAACGGTGTTGACTAATCAACCCTCGTTGCCATCCGTGTGCCCTCAAAGTATTCGTAAAGGCTTCGTTAATCACTAGAAGAAGGCTTGTATCAAAAATAGTCTAGCATTACACGTGACTCAACCAGATCGCCATCTTTGATTGATTTCATTCGATTATTTTTTCATGCTATGTTCTGTGCTGCATATACGGTACGCTGTGAATTTTAAAGATGCATTTATTTATCAGAGTACTTATATCCACGTCAAACGTCCAATTAAAATGTATTTGGTAGGTTGGTGGCCGTGCGTCGAAGTCTCCGAAAATGCGTTCTAGTCCCATATGGAATGCATGTACGAGGATATATTTTTTTCACCATATAGCGCACGTTACGTGGGTATAACGTCTGTCTTTATTTATTTATTACCTCTTGTGTTCCACCTTTCGTCGCCGAGCAAAGCGAGGCACCAAGCACTTGACCTAACTAAATGGTCGCCAATTCTGATGCTTCTCAGCGGCTGACTTTCTGCCGCTGAGAAGTTAAGTGATGCCAGGCTCGGCGACAGTGGAGTGATAGAAGCAAGGCTCTTAACTAACGTAACCAATGTTAACCTAAACTACGTCAATGTTAACCTAAAGTACTTGGTTGTATGCCGTCACTTCTCATCATCTGTAGGAAGGTTGGACCTTGTTGGAACACAGCAGATAGAAAATGCAACTTAATAAATTAAACTAAGCATTTAGTAAGAGCCTTTTTCTGTATAAATTTATAAGGATGTTGCTATTGACCCGACATGTATTAATGTATGGAGAGTTGAACGCACGTACCAAACCTAATGCATTTTAAATGGGAGGTGACTTGAACGTACGGAACTTCACCCAATACATTTTAAATGGGGCAGTCGAGTCAGTAGACACTACCAATTTGTAAAATGCGCACACAATGCAGTACGTGTCAGCAAGGTGGGGTTGCCTACCCACAAGCGAAAGAACCTCTCTCTTTATGTAAGAGAAAATGAAATTGTTTCCTTTATTTTTCTAACTGGCTTTATATCGGCATGTGAGTTCTGTTATACTCACATGATATCGGTAAGGTGGTAGCATGTGAGTATGGTGGTAGGCTTGAGGAATAGGGGAGTAGTGTTGTTGCCGGTCAAGCTCAGCTTGATGTAAAGTATTTTGAGGTTAATTGGAAAATCAAAACCGGAGTTACTTCATTTACTAAATATATAACTGCAAGCACCGGTAGTTTACGACAAAATATTCAGCACAATCCGAATTTTGGACCGATTCAAGAAATTACCGGTACCTATGCGGTTGCTAATTTTACTCGTTTTCTTACTATCCGGGTATTTTGGAAGTCCTTGTATTTTTCGTATTATCAGTAAAATATCGGGTGGTGAGAAATCATCTTGTGTTTTCGAACAACAGGAAAAAATTATGATAAAAGTTAAAATTTGGTTTTCATATCAGACAACGTGTTTTTAAAATACCGAATTTCAATACGATGACCCTAAGTATTTCATTGAAAGGTTTGAGCTAAGTTTCTTGAAAACCACTCCCACAGAAATGATTTCTGATGCCAAGAAATCTTTTCTCGTTATAGTGACAAAACGACCTTTTCTTGTGGTAAGAAGTTTGTTTTCCTGCAACACGAATTTTTTTCTTCCGGTAAGAAAAAATATTCTTGTGCAAAGAAAAAAATTTTCGGCAATGAAAAAAAAAATGTTTTGTTACTTTACTTATATCAAGAACATTTTTCTTGGCATCAGAAAACGTTTCTGTGAGTGCAGTCGGTAAGAGAAGCTGAAATTTATTGGAAACTTTCTGATATGGTCTATTTATTGCCGTGTGTGAAAAATCGAGGAAAGTCCTGTCCTCGTGTGGCATGCCTCCTTAATTGGACCAAGGGGCCCATTTGAAGCGACACCACTGAAGATGCGGTGGGAGACATTGCGCAACTCTTACGCAAGGATACAACCTCAATACGAATTTTCCCTATAATTCCACTTATAAATAGCCCGAAACGACAAACAGAGCGTCGGTCTGCCTAACGGAGCGAAGCATTTATTCGTCCGTATAGGCGCCCAAATAACACTCAAGCGTTAACGGAATGTAAAGGGAATGTTTATGTTGTGTTTCAAAACGTATATCGAAGTACGATTCCTTATAGAGATTCTGAGGAACTTTCATGTATATGCCCGCAAAACCTATGGATAAAGACCAAATAGGTACATAACCTTCTGGCTCATAGAACCATGCTGAAATCCTTGCTTGGGCTGTACGGATATCCATGCTCACATCCATGGTGGACCCATTCGACTTTGAGTGGGTGAAACCGCATCAGGGGAAAATGACCAGGAGGGTAACAAAATAGGAAACCAGGATGCCGCAGGTTTAGGGGCTTCGCCCTCATATTTAGGGGTACACTGAAAAAAACAAAAACAAAAAAAAACACTGGACGATGATTGCATTTTCCCGATATTTTTCGCACAAAAGGGGAGAAGGGACACATGACTGGCGACAAAAGTTATGGACACTGTACCGGAATTGGGTGCACCTGCTGGCCCAAAAGAAGTGGTTTATTTTTAATTAATTTTCTCTGAGTATAGTAAAATTTCATTTGAAATCGATCGAAAAATTTCATCTCACTGTGAGAGGCAAGGGGTTGGGGCTACTTTTTTTTTCAGCGGGGGTTCCGCACTTTTCTGGGTATCGGACGAACGGCCCCCACCCACCCCATCCATTATACGTAGGCTAAACCCACCGATTGTTTTGCATGCTCATCTGATGTCCGTAAACGTGACTGAAGTATTTCTAATTTCCATTTTGTCCGTTAATTTGATTTCTTGGAAAAGCCTCTCCTCCTCCGTTAATTACCGCGTCGGAAAACTCGTAGTATTTCACTGGTGACAGTGTTGTATTTTTCCTCGTGGAGTCAGACCTCCGCAACGTCAGCACCACCCATATCAGCCCAAATTCCCGGACCTCACCTGAAAATATGTGCTGAATTTATGCTGCCGAATGTGCCGACAACTCCGTGAATTTGTGCTGCTACGAAGGCCAAGAAATTTCAATTTTGAATGAGTGGTGCTGGCGTTACGGAGATGGAGTCAGCGCACAAGTCCTACAATGTAACCGAAATTTTCGTGATCTATTAATTGTTTCCCCTCGAACCAAAAAGGTATACCGATCTCGTAAAAAATTAATTATCACCTTTTTCTCAGAAGCTCAATTCTACCACCTGGCTTCGTATTGTTTGTGGATCTGGTTGGCCGTTCGTATACACAACCCTGCTAACTTGGGCGTACTTTAGTACATAACTACAACACGTTTTTCTTTAAAAAAATAATAAAAAGGTTTAAGTCTGTTGAGGGCGAGGTAATGGAAATTTAGCTTCATTTTCGTGAAGCTAATTTTAGAAGTTAATTTAGCTGAATTTTCGTGAAGACGTTTAACATCGGAATGGCATCAATATGAAGTAAAAAATATCACAACTGTGTGAGTTAACATACGAACAGGAATCATCGTCTGAGTAAATACTACTTCAGCTTTGGTTGATTGTTTATCCACTCCATTTTTAGGTACCGTTTCCTTTTTTTTCCTTTTTATTTTTTTTTTAAGTTTTTGATTTGATGTGGGAAGAACGCTCACAAGTGTAAGTCGACTAAAATCAGTCCACACGTAAACCTGAGAACGAGGGACCAATTAGGCCTACTCTTTTGAGGCTTGTAACACCGCATTTCACGATTTCAGGTATTTCAGGTCAAATTCCAGGAATTTCAAGGATTTAAGGACGGATTTCATGGATTTTAAGGATTTAAAGTATTCCGACGGTTTTAGGCACGAATTCAAGGAATCTAGGTCGGGAGTCAGGGATTTCAGCGATTTAAAGTGGGGGTTTCATGGATCTCGGGTCAGATTTATGGATTTCAGGCCGGATTCGAAGGGTTTCAGGCAAATGCCCGGGATTTCACGTCGGATTTTAAGGATTTTCGGGATCTTACGGTGGATTTCAAGGTTATCAAGTTAAGGTCAAATTATACGGGCAGGGATTTCAGGCTGGATTTCGGGGATTTTAGGTCGGATTTCAGGACATTTGTACACCGGATTTCAGAAGTAGTTGGCCCCTCGCCTGAGAAATATTTCAGGAAATCTTATATGGAGTGCTGGGCTAGACGCAAAAACAATATGGAAATTCACATATGGATGGAGTAAAGTAGCTGTTTTGTAAAAAAAAAAAGAGAAAGGACGAACTCAGCCTCCATCGTCTTCGCTGCTCAATCAGATGAAACTTTTCGATTGATTAATTGGTGCTCCTCCAATGATTGATAACGACGCAAAAGATTGTTTGGGGCACTGGAAAAAAATGCTGTAGGATTTTACGTAATACTCAGCGTTTTCTCCCAATGGATATCTTGCATTTTTGTAGGAGTGGGGACATAGCACTTCTCTGCAATGGCTGGCATATGGATATCCATGTTCCCAGCATGGATTTTAGCATGGATTATTGATTCGGGGGCTGACTACGGACTTAAAATGAGAATGCTGGACGCATAGTGGTACTCGCATTGATTCGTACAAAGATCTATATGCGTGAAACTGCGTTGAATTTTTCGGCCTGTATACCTTAACTATGGACTGTAGCATCTAGCACCTGCATGTGCGTCGGGGTCATAAATGGGATGGCATGTCATCTCACAACCAGTTAATTTCGAATCGGTGTAGGCAGCACTGCAAGAAGTTAAGCCATGGAAGGTAGGATATGTCGGAGAAGACGAGAAAGATAAGGTTTCAAATACACGTTATGGTACTGACCCCGCACCGTCGATAAAATCAGCCCTTCTGGTTGCAGAGATCACCTTGATGTTCCTATGGTACTCGGTTAAAGCTGCCGGATGACGTCCTTGTATTTCCTTGCGCCGATGAATAATGTTGCTCTGGGAATTTAAAAACGCATTGACCTGTGCTTAAAGATTGGGGCAGACTGGCCAGGTTGGGAAATAAGGGCTCCAAGAGGTTAGAGGGTCCCACTCGCGCATCGTTTTAGAGCCGTACTACAAGAGGACAGGAAAAAAAAAGAAAAGAAAGAGAGGAAGCGGGGGTAAATTAGAAGGAGAGAAAAAATAGGACGAGGCAAAATAAGTGGAAACACTAAAATCCATCTGGAGGAGGTGGCCTTACTGCGTAATGTCGGGGTTCTGCAAGTTGCCACCAACTTGCATTTAGAGCACAGAGCCATTTAGCCACCCCCCACTCCAGTTTGCTTTGCCTAAACTGGTTCTGTTCACCTTACTTAAAAAGTCAGTTTGAAATTTGAGGGTCGTAAACGACGTCGTAAATTTTATTCCACCAGTGGCGGATATCCTTTGCTTGAAGTGTAGCGGTCGCTACCGTAGAATTGGGGTGGGTGGGTGTCCCAAGAGGATGAAAAGTTGAAAGGGAAAAATGGGAAAGTGAAAGGGAAGGAAAAGGAAAAAGAGAAGAAGGAGAAAAGGGAAAAGAAATGAAAGGAGAAAGAAAGGGGACTCCAAAATTACTATTATTAGAAGATGCAGGGGGTAGGTGGTTACAACCTTTGGGAACCCATGAATAATTATACGAAAAATTTCAGTCAAAATTTAAGCAAAAGGAAGGAAAGAAATGTGAGGAGAAAAGGGATATAGAAACAACTAAGAAACAAGAGCAGTTAACAGTAGCCAAGGGGTAGATAGGTGGTGATTGGCGTC
>Ga0058701_10002179_pt1 | contig 14642 bp, 2 predicted proteins | sample AgamicOrMae_FD_97039 | JGI IMG/M metagenome (GOLD analysis project Ga0058701, IMG submission 97039) | Agave microbial communities from Guanajuato, Mexico - Or.Ma.e | ecosystem: Host-associated > Plants > Phyllosphere > Phylloplane/Leaf | place: Guanajuato, Mexico | collected 2012-06-04 | reverse complement strand
GCGAATGATATCCTGAAAAGATGGCAAACACTTTTTTTTTATTCGAACTTGTAATCTTTTCTAAATTTCGCTTTCCAAGGAAAAAATGGAGGGGGCGACTACCCCTTAGAAAAAATGTCCCCTCATCTTTAGTATTAAGACGTTCTTCGACCCCCCCCCGGATAATACCCTGAAAATATGGCAAACACGTTTTGGCGCCTTGTTTGAATTGTTCTTCGTTTTTCATTCAAGGAAATATTTAATGCAATTATATTTGGAAAACTATACTACGTATTACTGCATGATAAAAATTCGATCTCTGAACTTTGTTTCTATGTCTTGAAAAATTACCAAAACATGTACAACCCGTGTTTTATCCTCTTTCAACAAGCAAGAAGTCCCTGAAAACAGACATTTTTAGTAAGGCGCGAACACAGATTTTTTTTTTTTTACGTCTCGACTTTCGGCTTTGCTCAAGAGACATAAATAACAAAATGTAGTTTAAGGTCGGAGTGGGCTTTGCTGGCCTCTCAGAGGTGCGCCTTAAGCGTGCCTCAGTTGTGTCGTTAAGAGAACACAAGGATCGGCTGCAGGTGCGTCCTGCCTGAGTTTTGCTCAAGCCGTCAACTGGACGTCCGACGCGACAATAATTGCGTTCGTCATAAAAACGCGACTTCGACGAATAGTGCGAAGCGAAGCGCGACGCATACTGAGGTGGAGGTGCAGGTGGAAGTAGTCGTGGAGCAGGTGGCGCCAGGTCACGAATTCGCGTTGCGTTGGCCGTGAAGTCTGCGCGCTTGTCTGACGGTTTCCGAGAACACTTTAAGAGCGGATTTTGTACCTAATGAGATAAAAGGCAGATCCTACCCAACAGGCCCGCGTGTCGACAGAACCGCTGCTGTCTTTTCTTGAGGCGTTTCAAATTCAGCAACTGGCGGGCCAACCGTTACAACATTATCTAACCCAAATCTTGCATGAAGGATGAACCTAACCTAGCTTTATACCTATATCCAAACCTATCATATGATTAGAAAGTTACCAAGCCTTAACCTGGCATGACGGAACCTTATCTGACCTAAAAAAATCGAAAAATATAATATTGTTAAAACGTTCCCTTATCTAGCCTGGCATGGCGAAGCTTACCTAACCTACCCTTATGTAACCGGATATATTGAGACCCAACCTAATCCATCACAACCTTATCTTCTTCACTCTACCTTGCATCATCTCACCTACTTTAGCTCATTTTCGTAACTTTACCTCACCTAAATTCATTCTACGTAGTTCCTTACCATAACCAAAACCAACCTAACCTTACATTTCATACTAACACATTAATCCTAGCCTTACCTAAACTCGCTTAAGTAAGCCTACATTCCATTCCAGTTCCAGTACCTTATTCGTCTGTAGCTAATTAAAATAAGTCCTGAAGCAGAGACTATTTGCCATAATACATTTTCGCTTTGCGATTTCTCCCCAGTTCTCTGGTCGTTTTTATCAACCTCTGTTTCATTTTTTTAAGTACTGAAACTTATAACTACGCCGTCACTACAAATCTTAATCAAGTATTTTAATTTTTCAATCAAATGTTAATTTATCAAATCGTCCTCAATGATTTTGTAAATTAAGTCTTTCGTGTTTAGAAGTTGAGGAAGTGAAAGGCGATTGTTGTTTGCAAAGGACCTGGAGATATTTTCCACACCAAAAATTAGAGATAGAAAAGGAAGGCCTGCACACTTTAGGAATAAGATAACGCAAGCAGTAATATCTTTGTGAATCCTGCATTCGTCAGAACATGCGCGATATCGTTTCGCTTGTTTGTAACGATTACGTCCATATTACCTTTAGTTAAAAGAGATTCAATCGAATGTAGAAGATTGTAATTTAGGCTTAAATCTTTGATAGATTCTTTCTCTTCTTAAGAAAAAAGAAAAAAGTCAAATAAAATAAGAAACAAACACAAAAAAGTTTGTTCGGGTTGTTTAGAAGTAAAATGTTTTCCGGTTAAGATTTTGGGGTTTTCGTAAAAATGCAATTCAATACAATTCGTACGCAAAGGGCGCAGAGGCGCATTCCTTGACACTTATTCCTTTTAGAGAATGTCCGAATAGTATCTTCATTTAACCAGTTTCGAAACGAAGTTTGAGGCGAAATTTCCATCAGGCTTGTACCTTGCTCCATGGACTCTCCGCTCAGCTAGATATTTCAAAAACGTAGGAAACTACACCAAATTTTTCAGTGGACGAGACTTTTAAGTAATAGTTCACTGTCGTAAGATAGTTAAGTATCTATGGTCGCATCACTTTGAAATGAACAACGCGCCTGCTAATTAAGCTGAGTGTTTATCCGTTCATTCCGTTGTGAAGTACCCAAAATCCTTGCAATATTCCTATGAAATGGGCGTTTAGTTGGCGTCTACGCCCATTGTCCGAATGGTGATGGCGCCCAGCTGCGTTTTAGCTGCACTTTAGCCGAGCTCTACGCACGTAATTGAATCGTCCTGTTCTGTATGGATGTAGTGTGTCAAGTATTCTAGCCTTGGGACCATACTCAACTTAATTCAGAGTAACCTAGAGAAAAACCCGCCCTATTGTCTACCTTGCAAGGGGAATACCAAGGAAACACCATACACATCCCAAGAAAGTGTGCACATCATTACTGAATCGAAAGGCCGAAATTTCCACCTTTGTGTTCTACCTTTTATCGCTTTGAGCTGAGCGGGATGGCAGCGGTGCGAGATAGTTAACAGCAACAGCATAAAACTAAAACGTTAATATATAACTTGGTGTCATCCGAAAGGAGAGTCGGCGAAGCCAGGCAAAAGGGGTATATTCAAACCTATTCATTTGTCGTCTTTAATGGATTTACCCGAAATGGATTTGCCCATACGCTCTATCAAACTTTTAAGGCTTTGTCAAACGTTAAAAAAAGAAAAATGGCAATAAAAAAAAAATGATTTTTATTAACGTGACTTTGTATTATGTCTACTTTGAAAACCTACCAACAAGTATTCCACTGTCATTTGAAATATTATCCTATTAACGTGGAAATGATTGGGGCTTGGGTTCACCATTGGGTTACGTAACTGTGGAGCGTAGCGGTGGCGAGGGAAGGCGCGTGGCACTTGACCAGTTGTGACCTAACCTATGCGGTTGATTGTCGTTAATCCCCTAAACGCAATGAAAAAAAAAAACAATGTTTACCTTTCTGCATCACACAGACCCACAGACGTGAAAAATCCAGTCTTTAAAACTGAGCGTGTTGAGCGTACGGAAAATTCCCGTAGTTTTTTTTAATTTTGTTATATATTTTGACCACGGTGAGACGCTTTTCAATAATAGTAATACCTGTTCTAAAATATACTTCTCGTCTTATAAGGGCTTAACCGATCATCACTGCACGAAAACAAAGTCGCGAAAATACTAGCCTGTCGTGGCAGTCAAAACAAGTCCTTGAGTCTAATAGCGTCTTGAAAATTATTAAGTTATATTTTTGCACTATCAAATGTGTGAATCATACAGCGAGTGAGGCCTGGAGGCAAGTTTTCAAAATAGATGGGAGGAAGGTATGGTAATTATTCTTGATATTTGCGAACTCATGTCATATTTTCACGAGCAAAATTTTAGTGTCACATAATACAAACCGGCGGTGGCGTTCTTAAGGCATATTCAGGTGTTTACTTATTTTTTATTGTGACGGTTAGGCTGCCGTGGCAACACCCGTGGGAAATTCTCTTGCCCGTTGTATGAGTCACATCATGCACCGAAGCATCTTATTAGTCGAGCTTTTCATTCTGTTGAATCATTCTTAAATCATATAGGTACGAGTTTTTCAATTATTGAACGAAAAAGTGGTAGTTTTTGGAATACAAAATTAGCTTTAAAAATGTACTCTTTTTGTCAGGAAGAATTTTGAATTTAAGTCAATTAAAACTAAAAAACCTTTTTTTTATTTCTTGCAATTATAGGTGTGGACATTGCATTACATAGTTTTTAACTATATAAAAGAGACCACCTTATCAGAACTGCTCTTAAGATACCTTCAGTGCAGTCTTCTCCAGGGTCGATGTAGGGTATTTGCAAAATACGCTATGACACATTAAACTGTACGTGATACACTTTTCTTAGCGCATAGTTTTCTCGTTAATATATTAATATGTTTGTCTGATGAAAGGATATGCGGTAATTAACAATTTGGGGCGATCATAACCATCACATTTGTTCGTTAACAAACACCGTTGACCAATCCAGTGCCCCTAAGCTTGATAATCTATTTGATAATTAATTGTGATTGTATGCATGCTCAATAGTATGAATGCTTGGCGCTTTCATTACCAGATGTCATTTAAAAGATTTCACGCCAATGACTGAATCTGTATTGTAAACATCTGAATCTGTATTGGAAAAATGACTGTACCTCAAGGGAACACTCCACGGGAAATACGAGAGAGTATATTGAAACTCAATTACGGGATTCTCACACAATGGACTTAATGAAATCTATTACGGTTGTCTTAAGTGACCCCACGATGGAGCTTCTCGTGGCAATTTTTCGTAAACTTTAGCGTGAGTCTCGCCCCTTCCCCTTCCCCAGTTCTCGTCTCCTATTGGTCCGAGCGAAAACGCGCCTTGTACCTAGTCCACTTTTGTCGTGGATCCCATATAAAAGCGAGTGTGGCGCCCCACCATGGCCGCAGTGCATTCGGTTTCGTGCACTCTTCATACGGGATCTGTTACTGGAATACAAGTGCTTCAAAACAAGTGACGCCTATTGGACTTTTGGATCTTTCTACCGTTCAATCATGCTGTCTTTTATCTTCCTGGTAAGATACGGAATACATACGTAAAAGTTAAGAACCTCTTTTCAACCAAGATAAGCTTATACATTTGAAAGATGGAACTTTCTACCTGTTTTTGTCTCGAAGGTAGGTACTGACAACGAGAAATAAGCGGGATCAGGCTTAACGTCAGCTGAGTGGGCCGGTAAAGACTCGAGGGATAAGACACAAAAGTTAACATAATTCAGGCTATCCTTACCTACGTTTTTGTACGCGTTAAACGATTTTAATATTATAAGAGATGAAAGATTAAACCAGAGTGGAACAAAAAACTGACTGTTTCACCTTTAAAAGTTGCCGTGTGATGGTCAATATAAAAGTACATTAGGGTATCATTAATAGTCCAAAAAGAGAGAAGCACAATGCTAAACCCAAAGTTAATGTCGGGAAATCGACTTCATACATAACTCTTTTTCTCTGATTTAAAACTAATTTTATATCAAAGCATACACTAATTCAAAAAAATTTCTTGTGAGTCATGATTAGAAATTATATCATCGCAAAGAACAAACTAAAAAGATTTTTCCCCCTCTATAAATGAACATTAACAATTAGATAAATAAGTAAGAAAAAGAAAGAAAAAGGAGAAAATGACTCACACATAGCAATTTTTAGGGGCCCTTTGGTGTCTCCTTGCGCTAAACGTTAGCTAGTCCGAATCTAAAATGAGATAATTTAAGCTAAAGCGTTAGTTTGCCATCTTCAAAAAGTGAGGTCCTGATTCTCTATAACGCGCGTCCTTAATGAAAAAGTTGGAAATGTTTAGAGGTGACATCTAGTTCGTCACGTTTTCTGCGTGCCGTGAAAGTTTTTCTTTTCTCTCTTGGTGATATTACCTCAATTATGCTACGAAATGTCATGCGGCGTGCTTATGATTGGTGTGTTTACGAAACATAACACAGTCGCAATAAGGGGTTAGACTTTTTGCACATCAGTGATCAATCCTGATCGTTTGGCTTTATTTTTACCATAAGAAATAAAGACACGTAACCGACTAGGTTAACCTTGATTAATTCTAGTGCCCTGAGCGTTGCTACGCTCGTCTGTAACCAAGCCTCGAGCCGCTTAAATCTCAGCGGCAGTCCGAGAGGTGCGCGGTGTGATTCTTGGTAACTATTAGATTTTGGGTTAAGTTATGTTAAGCGCCTTCTGCCCTTCTCCGATCTAGTTCTACGCATCTTGAAACCAAAAGGTGGAACACAAGAGGCGGAAAATTTAGTATCTGATATTAACACAAAAAGATAATTTTTCATCCAGCTACAGTAAAATTCAACCCAAAGCTAAAATTAGCTTATTAAATTGAACAATTTGTTTTTTGTTTTTTCTTACAAAAGTTGCCCAAATAAAACAAAATAAAAAAAAATATGGCACATGGCTTTGAGAAGCACTTGCAAATTCGCTTCCTAAATGTGCGAATATTGTAAGAGTTATTAAGAAGGTTGATTCGATGAATAAATCACATAACCAAATATGCAGACCTTATAAGAACAAAATACTACCTTAAAAAAAAGTTTTTCACCACACTCTTGAAAAAAATTTTAGATTATCAGTTTACCAGTAATTAATTTTATTTCAATCAAAGGCATTTTTTTTATTTTTGTTGTATTTTTTTAAATGAATCTTTGGTTTGCTTGAGATAAATATTCTCGTGTCCAAAGTGTTCAAAAAATGACATATAATCCAATTTCTATGCCTAAACCACGGTTGAAATATGCGGCACTGTGCCTTCCTATTTGTCCAATCTTGTGTCATTGTCCCCCTCTAAAACTGCTGCGCAAAGCTACTTATAGCTCGTCTTCCGTCTCTCTTTAAGTCCTCTAATTGGGGGCGCGTCTCACAATACGTGGGATTGGCTCCGCTAGAATCGGTGCTCTAAAGTTCGCCCCCTGATTGGTCGCTCCGCCGTTGGGCACGATAAACAGCCATGCAACGAGCCAAACACAACTTGGCCCAACTTTTTATTCTGAAAGCCGATTTCACCGTCACTCAAAGAGTTGGACTCAATGAAATATCTTCCGATTGGCTGCTGATTGCACTGCGAGCAATATCGTACCAGATCGACTACTCTTTAATCCTCGTTGATGCAATCGGGTTTGATTGAATCACTGAAGCCGATACTTAAGTGAAATAACTTTGCGAACTTCAAGAAAGATGTATTTGCTGATCCTAATGTCTGTCGTTTTGTAGCTTATGCAGGTTTATCTTTGAATTATTCTTCAATTTTTTGAAACACATATTATTTACTCATTAACAGTGATTTTTGTGCATTTTTCTTTTTCTTTTTTTTTTCACTGTAAATGTGAAATAGTCAAAGACCAACGAATAGTAACTGAAATTTTCAAATTTTATTAGTCCATTTTCATTTTTAAGACAAAAATGACTATTCTTTAGTCACGTTTAACTATTCAATTATGATTTAGAGCTTACCATTAGAAATAGACAAATTTGATTAACGTTTAGTAGCTAAAGATCTTATATTTCAAATAGTGAATTTTGACTATTTTTTTTAGTGAAAAATGACAATTTCATTACTGAAAAAAGAACTCTTATACTATCAAGAGTATAAAAATGACTTATTTTAGTCTTGGACTCTAAACTAATATGTTACTAGAAAATATTAATACTAAAAATAGTAGAAATGTTTTGACTTCGAAATCGAAGTCAATTTTGAAAATTAAACACTGAATTTAAAAATGACTAAATTAAAGAGCCAAACAAAAATGACTGAATCGATCGGTTAAAAAGTGACCATTTTATATTTAGTGTGTTATTCTTTCGATCAAAATATTTGTTTTTATTGTTCTTGCAAAGATAGTTCAAAGAAAACCGTTGACTTGTAAGTCTGTCCGCATCAGCTGATTATTTCCCTGTTGAAAGAGTCGATTTAGAGGCTAGACGATATCTAAAGCACCATCAAAGACAAGTCGTGGGCTAACCCCTCTCCTGAAGATTTTCCTTGGAAAATCTTTAGGAGACTTGAATCTTGGACGTTAGTTCTCGATCCGTGTATCGAAAGTGTCAAAGAGGTTTAAGGGCACCGCGGAGAATTTCTTTTTGTGAAAAGTCAGCTGTCAAAATAGGGCAGCATTATTGGGGCCCTTTCCAAGGTGCCTTGTGATACGCGGGTCCTTCTCGGGACAACCGAAAAAGCAAAGCTTTGAAATTGCCTTCTGGACCAGCGTAGCATTCACTGCACGCACCACTATTGTTCACTAGAAACTTCCGATTTTTATCACAGCGTGTGCTTTGGAGGGCACGCGTACTACCATGCAGTTTTTCCTCATGCTGCGTATCAACGTATTTTCACAACTGGAAATTAGGACATTATACATATGAATCTTAAAAGTGGAATTTTCCAGCGGTTGTATTCCAATTTCTGTTACCATGACGAGCGGCGCGACACCGAGCCAAGGCACAAGAAGTCACACTAACTGTGCTTAACCCAAACAACATCGATAAGGGTTAGCAAGCTTGAATATGCCTATACTTATCAACGGCAGTTACTGCCACAGTATGAGCGGCAACTGGATTAGCGACATCGAGATTACGGTGGCACCCAAGCGGGTCGGTAGCGAGGCACATAGCACATGACCGAGAGCAGGTTAATATAACATATCCAGGGTAACATTACTAATCAACTCGGTTGATCATTAATGACAATATTGTAATAGAAGTTTTAATCGGTACGCCGGATCATATAAAGTGATTAATTCGACCTTTGAAATTAACACTATTTTATGTATTACACCACAGATCAAGGATTTATTCCTTACTAATTCAAACCTTTTTAATGTCAGCTTCACGATAATCTTTAAAATTTTCGCAATATTATCGTATAGTTTGGTTTCACGGCATCAAGATGGTCTTCAATGAAACAAAGACAATCACGACCGAATGGGCATTCTCGTGAGAATCCAAGGATTGGTCTTTGCTTTTGATCTGATGAAGCGAGCGTTTAAGTTTTGTACTTATTGCTCTTTGGAGGCGTAAGATTACCTGACGTTTGGCCATGGACTAATAAGCATGAACGCTCGCAACACATCATTTTCAGTGATCGATGTTGATTCTATGATTCGTTAGCCGAGCACCCACACCCATTTTTACTCATTTTTCTTTTTATCTGGCCAAAGGTGAAATGAAAATACATCCGTGTGTATTGCATGCATAGGTGTGCGTTACGCTCCAAGATTGGAAGCTCAAATTTCGGGTGAGCCCAAAATTGCTATCGCCTGTCAGAGTTTCTTCCCCTCAGAATATCACTTTAAAATATCAAATAGCTGATTTCATGTGTTATTTCAACCATATTAAGACATTTAAAATTACATAATTTTAAAAAGATCAATTATACAAACTGCCATTTTTGATAAAAGAATTATTTATTAAGATTTTGCTATTGACCCGACGTATAATAATATAGGGAGACATGAACGTACGCAACTCAGCCAAATGCATTTTAAATGGAGCAGTCGGGTCAACACGCACTCCCTACTTATTATTATTTATGCAATAGTGATATATCTAAATTATCATTCTCGACAATAGCATTTGTCATTTTTCAGTATTCAGGCAATCGCTCTAATTTGGCCCCCAAAAACCAATACAGACTTAAATAAAAGTCAAAATACTTTATAAATATGCCTGCATTGAATTGAAATACTTAAAATAGACAAGTGAAGTTGAATTTAACAGCGATAGGCTATACCAGAGAGCATGACTATTTAAAACGATTACTTAACACTTACAGTCTGCATGGTCAATAGGACGTTCTTTCTCGCAAAGTAAAGATTATTGATTCATAGAAAACGTTACCGGTAAACTACTATTCTTACGCTGGTGTATATCTTGAACAAACATACTGATTGACAAGCGTGTGGTTATTAACTCTCGGATAACTTGATGATGCTCGTAACGATGCATTCGTTCAGCTCGTTATTTAGAAAGAAAAACGAGGTCATGAATAAGACTTGGGGTCAATTAGTGCACTTGTGACGATGTCCTTTATGAAGAAGTTCTTCTCCGCGTGCCCTTTTATTAAGGATGTGTTTTCTAGGACGCCACCAACGACTTAAGTAGCTTAGGGAATTTGAGACAGCATGTCGTAAACAATAAACCACAAGTGACTGTACTAAGTAATATCAACTTTTCTCTGAAGACGGTCCAGAAATGTTTTGTGTCTTCGCAATCTGTTTATGCAAATTATGCGTTATGAGGACACATAATGTTTTTAGGTACTTTGAATAGTGGTAACTTGCGCGAATATTACTGCATATTTATTGCAGACCAGGCGCTGTACTCTTATTTCCTCAAAAAAGCGTCAATTTACACTACAAATTAAAAATTGTAGAATTTCCCATCTTTTGTATTCCCCTTTTAGCCGTCAAGCAGAGCGTTAGCAGGGCGAGGCAAAAGACACAGCCTAACTTAACCTAGAATAACCTAAGTGGTCACCCAGTCTGATGTGTCGCTTGCTTCGCAGTGGTATTCATAACAGCGGAAAGGGAAGTATAATCGGAACTCAGCTGAGTTGATCAGTTGTGAGCGAGGAACAAGGCCCTTATATTATAAAATAAATTAACTCCAGTGGGGTTGATCGTTAATTCACATATATAATAAAAGTCAAATCAGTTGGCAATGGAGATCAAACTTCAACTTTTAAAGATTCCAAGTGCATCCAAAAATCGCTTTAGATATCATGAGGACTTGGGCACGTGTGACTTAAATCATCAATACAAAGCACTGGCTTTGTATTTTCTTTTCTCAACATAACCATACAACATTTGCCTTACAGTTATAATTAACCGTTCTTTTGCTATTTTTTCGGGTAAAATTGTTTCAATGTCATATGTATTTCCTTTAGAGGACAGCGCCCCACTTTTGGGACATTATTGACAAATTTAGTACGGTGGGTCTCTTCCTGTATTATTACTCTGTAATGAGGGTTTCTCACGTCAAATCCGCTCATTAGCTTGGCTGCGCTCGCGGCAGGCCTATACAGCTTGCATTCAAGCACAGTCCCCTGCATGGGCACGACTGACAGAAAAAGAAGGTAAAACACTTTTACGCGCCTTGATTTGAGTCCCACAATTCTGTACTGATGTCACCTGTTATTTGAGGGCAGAAAGTCGCAGGTATTATAAGAAGTATTACTAAATATTTTTTTAACGTTTCATAAAAAATAACAAAGCGAAAGTAACAAGAAAACTGATTCTGCAAAGGTTTTCGTAATTTAAACTCTTACGACATGAAATTAGGGAAATTGGTAATTGTATGTTCACTTATTGTCCATTTTTTTCTGTCTCACAAAGACGCCTAATGCCAATGGAGATTTCTTTCACGTGGGGACATAGGTCCCTTAGGAGAGCTCAACTCATCGACCTTGCTACTTAGATAAGAGACAAAAGAATCACCAACGCAACGACCCATTGAATTGTGGCTCAAGCAACGAGAATGTTGTAGTCCAACAGCAAAGCCTCTCTTAAAGGGAAGATTGTGAAGCTGAAAAAAAAACGCATTGGTTAACCCTTCCTAGATCACCGTGCTCAAGTTATATTCGCTGAATGTCTTCTGATAAAAGCAACATAGGAACAGCGCCCCACACCTGCTATTTCCTACTTTTTAAAATTATTTCTTTATAGTAGAACGGGGAAATCTGTGCCAGTTCACATTTCATTTTTTGTCAGAGGAGCTAGTTTTTAGCAAGGGAATTGTGGAAATGGCCGTATCCTCTTTCACTTCAGGTATATTCAACTGAATCCAGTTCTGATTGCTCTATTCCAGTTCCCGATTGGCGAAGTAAGTTCGAAGTAGACTCTAGACAGGGGTGAGCTGCTACCTTGATAGAGACTGACGAACACCTCGTCTTCCTGATCCGAAAGTATTCACGTTCTAATTGGTTTGAGCTTTAACGAGGTGATATGATTGATATAGTAAAAATTTACTCATTGTCTAAGGTATTCACTCACCTGTTTTGCGGGTATGAAGGTTGAAAAAATCGGAGTCTTATTTAGTTATTTTTGAAGATAAACCCATTGACAACAATGTAAATGAAAAGGTCCTATCCAGAGCTATCCATTAATATCGACATGGGTGTCTTTAAAAATAACCAATTTACGCTCTTCCCATGTTTTACCTACCGGTACCAAGAATAGAGGTTAGTTTCCACTGTGTTACACACATGACAACTTTTTAAAGATTTCTCCCTGGATATGAGATGTTTCGGGCCTTCCTAACTAGGTTCTGGTTTATCAGGTTAGGGCAGGTTACGCTAGGTCAGGTTAGGTTAGGTACGCGAATGACATGACTTAAGTCCCGCAGTAGATACAGCACCCACTTCTGTCTGCAAAGACAAACACACATACACAGACATAAACACCCCGACAGACAGACAGATACAGACGTATTAGCGAGCCCCTTGCCCCAGGAATTCATGGTCATTACCATCTGGCAATGTCAAGGCAGCTTGTTTCAGACAATGAAGAATGGACAAAAGCAAGTCATCAGCGCGGAGCCGTGCGTCGTGACCTCTAATTTTGGCGCTTTTCTGTCGAAAACGTGTCAACAGACGTGGAACCGTGTGTGCAATGCATATAATATGATCAGAAAATGTCCATCTATTCGTCCGTAGATAGCCTATGCTTCGCGCGTGTCCTTGCTCCGGTCTCCTGCGAAGGTCTCGCCGTGCCATCCGGTTTCCGGCATTCTTGTCCTCACGCTCCGCCGCCGCTCCGTCGTTGCGTCGGCTAACCATTGTCGCACGCGCGCGCGACAGCCTCCCCCTCCCATCCCCTCCCCCTTCCTCTCCTCTCCCCTGCCCCACCCCCTCCCCTCTTTGAACCAAGTCCTGCCAACAATCACGCAACGCACGACTCCATCGCAACAATAAGACAAACTCATAACCTGTTACGGTCATTGAGGGACCTGGTAAGCCCTTCATGATTTTACGTTATGATTGGGACACGACAGCGCCCTCCCCCTTCAAAATCCATAGTCTTTGCATATATTGTATCACTGATAAAAATAATCCCTTTGGGTACATGTCAGTATCCTGAGGAAAGGAAAACTGAGACCGCATGTCCTGTTTTCATTACTTTTCAGTAGAGCCACGGACAGCCGTATCAATGGAAATTTCTCGCCGAGCCCTTTCCGTTGATATGGCTGTTGATGATCAGATCTTGAAAAGTAATGAGAACACGATATGTGCCACTTTGCCGTCACCCCGAAATGAATACCTATACAGTATACAAAGGTGTGTAAAAAACAGGAATCATTTTTAGCAGTGAAATAATACGATTTCATATTCCACCGCGGATACCTCTCTTAGAAAAGTCTAGCAAAGGGAGGTACAATTCACATCACCAAGATTAAAGGTCGCTTAGCCTAAATGCCGCTTTTTGCTCAGCAGCACGTACTGCGCAAGAAATACGCTAAGAGGGCGTTCAGTATGTCCCAAGTTTGGCCTCTTAGATTATAAAGGCCAGCTCTGGCGATCGCATTCATCGAATTCTTAACTTAGTTTTGATCGGTATTTTTTAAGCGCATAGGATCCTAACATGCGCTCACAAAGGGATTGGGGCTGAGGAAGCATTCAAAGCACTGGATGCGGCAGCAAAGTCAAGCGCCGAAGAGGAGGGAAAGAAAGGGCGACTGGAAGGTTCCCATATCGTAGGATTTCCCCTTTTCCGTGAGATTTTTGGGTGCTTTGAACAAGGGAATTCGACGTCCTTTCTGATTCAAAGTTCAAATGCCCCCACCACCACCCTCCAACAACGCAGGAAAAAGGCGACGCGCACTATATGTGACCGTGTTCGAATGTTCTCCCATGAACACCTAATACGGTAGCGCATGAACTGAACTGCGGTACCCAGGAGAATAAACACAGTGGATTCGATCCTGCATCGGTTAATGTGTTAAGAGTGTTTCTCATGTTTTAATCTTTGTGATAGGTGTGTGTTAGAGTAATATTGATTTTAACTTATCTGAAGCTACAACACGCTAGCGGCTTTAACTTGCTGAGTGGTGTATAAACAAAATCTGCCATTCTAGTACATAGATATAATCCCAAAAAGTACACGGTATTGATACTTTACGGTAATCGAGGGGAAAATTGGACGCTTCAACTCGAATTAAGATTCAATTTCAAGAGGGACATGTTAATAATTACATCAGCCATACGAGCCGGACAAAAGCACTGACTTTCATGAATCTTGCTATCTCAAACCTAACTAAAATATATCACAGACTCATTTTTCGGACCCATAGCTGAGCTCAGAAAAATGTACTACCTGCTATGGCCTAAACCTTAGCCTCGAATGTTGCAAGGCAAGGTTAACTTATGCAAAAGATTGTGGAAAATATCACCAGATGCGTCAAAAAAATGCTGCAGAGTCAGTGAACTAAAGTGCCGTTGACGGGACTAGATTGATAGAGCGGTTTGCTTTCTTTGCAAGTTCATAATGGCATGCCTACATTAACCTATACTAATCTTCGTGGTTGCATGAAGTTATTATCCATGGTGTAATGCACGATTGAAACAGGGAGGAACACACAAGGCAAAAAATGCTCTGTCTCAAATTAACAGTGCAGGATTGGTGTTAAATTTCCTAAGCTGCGAAACACTAAAGGAGGTGCCTATATTCATTCATATCTTTAAGTATTTGACATCATCACGAGACTCCGATGCGCTGTCATCATTACAAAACCAGATTTACACCGAAAATCACAAAGTTTTCTGACATTGAGAGTTTTTCACTGGCTTCGGGAGAAAGTTTTGCATTTATGAATACGGAATACGCGGCCTCTTAAGTTTGTCTTAAAATGGCCTGGATTT
>Ga0058701_10002178_pt1 | contig 14642 bp, 6 predicted proteins | sample AgamicOrMae_FD_97039 | JGI IMG/M metagenome (GOLD analysis project Ga0058701, IMG submission 97039) | Agave microbial communities from Guanajuato, Mexico - Or.Ma.e | ecosystem: Host-associated > Plants > Phyllosphere > Phylloplane/Leaf | place: Guanajuato, Mexico | collected 2012-06-04 | reverse complement strand
GTCACCGTTACACAGTATTTTTTACTGTAACGTTTACTGGCAAATCTGGTAACATTCACTAGCCGAGTTGGCTGTCGCTTTTTTTACTAATATTTTAGTAAAATTTACTAACCCACTTTTCTCGTGCATAAGAGGGATTTCCTATCTCTTCAGGGTTACCGCAAGACCTGATTATTGAAGGATCTTCGGTACAGAGGTTGACTCATCCCCTCATTGTCACATGGAGAAAACTGCGTTAGTTAACTTTTACTAAAAATTAGTAAAAAAAAAGGCAACAGCCAACTCGGCTAGTAAACGTTATCAGATTTGCCAGCAAAAAATACTGAAAACGGTACTCTGTCGGTAACGTCTACTACCAAACCTGTTCGCGTTTACTACCCAATTTTGGCTGTCGCAAATTGTACCTATGTTTACAAATTTCTAGTAAACTTTATTAATCCACTTTTCTCAGTGCACCTTTGTCCGCGGGTCCTTTTTCAAAGTCCTTTACTGATTTAATTTTTCGCCAAGGAATATAATTGTGCCACGTGATATGTGTTACCTGTCAGGCAATGACTTGCCACGAACCCTCTTAGCGGCCTGCTTAACACCCCAAACCGACGTACCTAATTACTCAGAACAATGGTTTCGATGTAGAGAGGCGACAATGCACGGGAACTTGTTTCTTCATTGAGCTGGTCGCACTGTGAGCTGGAGAGAGCACGCGGCCCACAATATTGGCGGTAGGCCTATGGAGGAATAAGTCCGGTACGGAAGTTTTCAGAACGGAATTTCTTCAACACTGAAAAATTTTAAGAGGGTCCTTTTGGGTCCTGGTCCTTTTGTCCGCCTCAAATGTCCTTTTTACAAAGACCTTGTCCAAAATATAACATATACCATTATTATCGTATCTGTCTTATAATAGTTCAATGTAGTAAAATTCCTGCAAGCAGAAGCCATCTTTAACTGACTTTCAATGCCTAACCACATGGAACAGAATTTTTCCTTGTTTTAAAGGCATGATTGTTACATAATTTTTTGTTACTCAGGAGTTATCGTTAGGCTTCGTAAAACAGAGTTGTTCTAGAGATAAAATACTAGTACCTTTCAATCGAAATAATTTCAAGCGCAATAACATGTTTCCATGCCATTTTATGGTCGTCTGATTCATCGATGAAGTGTACCCAAACGCGATTGTTAGGAACAATAGAGTATGATAGTGAACCTTGAATTCCTGAAATATCATATCATTGCAACATCTAAGGTTTAGTCTGCCATTTAGTGGAGAGGAAGTGGAAAGCTGTTTAAAATAGTTCAGACTTTGCGTAATATTACTAATTCGCGCCAAATTTTAATGAGATTTTGCGGCTGAAGAGGCCGGCTTGCTCCTATAAGAAGCAGTCTTTGCTATAGCAAAGATTGCCTCGCAAATTTACGCTATAAAACGGCTTGTAGCTGTTTTTAAACACCTTACCCATTACGCAAAGATGCTTTTCTTGTTTCTGGGGCTGTAAAATGAAGACTTACTTTTATATCAACACACTAAGAACAATATCTTGCAGAAGTCGAAAATGTTGAACAGCGTATGAAGTTTGCCTTTTAGCTGTTAATGCAGCTAGTCATGCAGTGCAGTGTCATTTCTCGTAATAATCATCAAAGTACACCGATACTAATAAATACTGTGATATGTGTGTGTGGCTGTGAGCGCCGAAAACTCTTTTTTTATTTATGTTGTCACGACAATTTAATTTGTTTAAAACCTTCCATCAGAATAGAGCCTGGATCAGATTTCCCCATTGATACCTGGCGTCTAGCTCAATCAGCATCACGCAAACCCACCGCGAGAGCGGTTTATGCATTTGCCCATTCAAGCTGACAACAATATCATTATGCAGCTTATTCTATCATTGTGTTATGATCAGAGGCTGACAATGAGTAGATATTACTCGCAAGCTTTGGTTCACTCCGCGAAAATTAGTTATACATTGCAGCGGGTTTTGTAGCGTATTTCTCAGGTGCGAATCGCGCGTTCCGAAATGTCATCCGATGAGTTATTTTCCAACCGATTCCACAGCGGTGCTTTGTTTTCGCCAGAAAATAATTAATTTAATTGCTTAAAATCAGATTCTAAAAAAGAAAATAAAAGCTAAGTTTTACAAGTTGGTCGAATCGGGGAATGTCTTTTCAGGAATCACGATTCTTCAAAGAGTGTATCAAATTGACTCTTAAGTTACATATTTCTAAATGTACCCCGAAATTTCGCATAAAAGATATTTTGATATTCTTCTCCTTTTTAGATGGAAAATGAATGAATTGTAGCAGAACAGCATACTTTTAGGGTCGTATCGAAAATAAAACGGTTAACTGGATAAAGTCAAATGACAAATTACATTTGAGAATCCGTTCTCTATTGCATACAGAATGTTGGAATGTTCCGTCACTAAACGCGTCGAAATCCTTCGTCAACCGCTTACCTAATTCGTTTCTCTCTTTTTTTTTCCAGTCACAAAGTTCATCCGGATCGGCATCGCTGACAAGAATGACAACCCACCGTACTTCGACAAGGCACTCTACGAGGCGGAAGTGGATGAAAATGAGGATATTCAACACACCGTCCTTACTGTCACCGCCAAGGATCACGATGAATGTGAGTACCAATATTTGCTCCTCTTTTTTGCTGGAATTCCTCCCCCGCCCCACTTGACACCAGAGCCAGTGTTTTCGTCGCCCTGCTAAGGTGTACATGTGGTCGGCCGGCTCCGAACTAGGGCGTTTGACTCCCCGCCTTTTTGTTCGGCCCGAGACAAAGGTAGTGCCGCCACATTCCTGGTCTTGTGCTTCTCTGACAGACGACCGCGTACTGTGAGACGAGGAATATTAAGCTTTAGACGTAATTCACGCGCAGAGGCAGTCACAATATTCACTGGAATATTCAGACCTTTCCAGTCATTCGTCTTGTTTAATAGCATTTCCTTCTCTCAATTGACTTTGCTCAGCCAAACGCCAAAGCTACCCAAAGACGTTTTCTCTAAGATGTTCTTACCGTGCAAACCGTTTCTGTTTTCGGCTGTGGTGAGAATTATCATTTTGAAGGAAAAAAAGAACGGCAAATATACTTTGCTCTTTCATTATTAATTTAACTGAGACGCGTTATTGTGTTCGCGGAACGACATTCCCCAATTTAATCTCAATTTTATAAACTTACCAGGAAGGTGAGATGATTTTCTAATAGTTATTATGAGAAAGCTTTCGATGTCTGTATATCTGAAAAAAATGATGATGAAACCATTATGCCGTAAAATACCCGAATCCTTGCGCCCTTAAAATGAATGCCCCAGAAATTATCATCATATTTTGCAATCACCAAACGGCCTCGAGCAGAACATCGCAGAGATACCCAGAATTTCACAGGAAAATTTTTCTTCTGTGCCTTAAGGCAAACTTCGGTCTTTAACAGACATCTGGTCGATCTTGGGAAAACTCCACAATATTCCAGTCTCCATAGCAGATAAGAATAAATAAAAAATAAACCTTTGTTAGCCGTGAGTCAAGTCAGTATTTTTCGTAACAGTGCGATGAAATATTATCGTGTAAGGAGATTTTACTTTTTTCGCCGTATTACTGGGTGTATGCATAAGCTAAACGACCTTAATTTAGGTTTGCGTTACGTACACTGAATGCCGGATGGACTTACAAGTCAGAAAGCACTTGTAAGTCAGGTTTGCGTTTCGGATTCTGTATACCGGATGGGCATAAACGGAAAGCACTCTCGGTGTATACTCCAGAGACCCACTATTCACCATTTTTCTTATTCTGCGACCTACAGAACAAGCAAGCCCTTTGGGGAACTGGAATGTAGCATGGTTGATCTCCGTCTAATTACCAACTTCCGATTTTGGAAATGAGCGGGTGTTGATCGCGTCATCTGTAATGGCGCTACTTCCGACCCGAAATCGTCTTCCTGTGCCCACGATATATCTCTCCCCAACCTAAGTACCTATCTCAAGATCTTAATTATCGTCCATCCAACTATCCCCGAAAAATTAGAGCGCAAATCTGCTGAACAGTTAAACTTCGGTAATCAAGAAAAATGCTCAAGTTTGTTTGCTGCAGTGCGCCTGCTTTTCGTTGTTTGAGAAGTTACGTTCATAAATTAGAGTCGTCGCGTGAAGTAATAGTTTTTGTTTCGATTTAAGTTTTCAACTTAAACGCAATACTTGGTCTGGTGCTAACTGGCGTAATATATCTGGTGCAGCTTTTGTCCTAATCCCTGCGAATAGCATCGTCTCGCCAGACTTCACGTCGCCTTTTACTTTTAGTCTTTTTCTTTTGCCTCGTCATTTGTTTCTTCCTCTTTTTTTTCCCTGTCATTCCTGTGTCACTAGAAAAAAGGGTGCCACTTGCCTTATCCCTTTTCACTTGAGCAATTGATAACAATCATGATGAGAACATTGACAATGCCACGATTTAAATTCAATTTCACATTATGCATTTCCAGAAAGCATAGCGGGAGTGCTGCTAGATTCGCAATTTCGTGAATTTAACCGCGATTAACTCGACAACCATAAGGATGAACCTAGCATGTTTGGTATGTTTTGGATCGCTCTCGAGATGAGCTATTCAACGATGGGATTAAACGTCCGATTTTATTTATCGATTAAAAAGTAAGACACGTTTGAAAATGACGGTGTAGCAACACTGATAACGAGTCTTAATTGGATTGTCAACTTTTTGTGTATTATTTTTCAAACATTTTGTGGGGATTATTATAAACCGCTAAATAGGTTAAGCGCCCTGTGCCTCGCCTTTCTATCACTCCCCTCAACTTAAAATACTTTCAGTGTAGGCTAGTTACCTACACCATCACTTTGCGTAAACTGTATCAAGATTTTCGCGCTCTGCTTGTTTGCGATGCGAAATCTAGGATGATTCTCATTATAGTCACGTATCGTATTCGGGTTTACATGAAACAGATTAAGCGATTGCGGCGGAAACATCTGCCTTGTCTGCCTCTCAGACAATGAAGGATGTATGTTTGTATTGAACTTCAGTGCAGTCCGATGAGAAAACATCGCAAGGAAATCGAAGGCCTGTTTAGTTCTGGGACATGTCAAAGTCTCGTTGAAAGGTAGTTGTAAGAGAAAACAGCTCTCAAAAACGCCGTATCTCGAAATGTCGATGCTCGCTCGTCATTTTTATGTCACAGTAAGCGATACCAAGCTCTTTCACTTGAAGTTACATTTCAGCGGTAGGAATGAGTTAAGCGTCATTTCATAACTAAAACTTGTAGACGCTTGTATTATGCTCGTAAGTTTTGGTACGTCACCTACACTGATTTGAAAGAACTGGTGGGGATATTGGACTCCTTTTCTCTGCCTTTCTTAACAATCGGAGGTAAATCACTCGAGGTGGGATATTATACATTTTAAATGCTCTTGGGATAGCTTTAGCATCGATCATTTATGGTAAAATGGAGAAAACGTGGTCCGTTGGAAACGACGAGAACGCCGCTAAAATACATTATGATCGTCCTATCATCAGCAAAGCAGGCCACGAAGTGAGAATTTCTATGTTGGAAGATATCACATGAACCATATCTCATCTTTTTTAATAGTCGCAAAAGCAGGAGGCCAAAGTAGGATAAGCGCTGAACAACTGTACCGTAACCCTGCACCCGTCGAGGTGCCGGAGAAGATGGGCCTGCAGCCTTTCATTCCATTACCGTTAATGCTGCAGAGAGAACTACGTCCAGCAACGCATACCGTAACTCCATAGGTTCAATGGGCTAAGCCAACTTCCTTTGCCGTAGTGGATGACGAATACAATTAGTGGTATGTGCTCTGCATTTCTGATCATGCCCCATTTAATTGGTTCTCCATGGACTTGAGTTTTTACGTGCTTCCAAGCAAAGTAACTTTCCCACACCCGCGGCGGACTCCCTGATTGAATCTAAGACAAAGTTCCGAGACGGCTCAATCATGCTTAAACGGCAGCCCCGTCTGAACGCCGAGGACAAGACCGAGTGGATCGGTTGCACTGTAAATTTGCGACGAGGAATTTTCCTCCTTCTTTCATGTTTCGTCGCCAGCGGAGCTACTCCTAATGTACATAACCAAGACTAATTTAAACTTCTAGGTAAACGGAACTAATTAACGGCCTCCAAACGTGATGCTACTCACTTCTCGGCGGCAGATATCGCCTCTGAAAAGTTAACGACGTTAGGGTTGACGACAGCCAATCGGTAAAGTGGCAAGAGGGCACTTCCAAGCCGATCGAGGAGTTGGCCGAACATGAGTTAATCTCTCCTACGTGGATGTATTTCTTTAGTCCTTATATTTTGATTTAAAAAAATACACGACGATACATCATAAAGGCAGAAAATTGAAGCTTTAAGACTCAAGAGTCTCAACTATTCGTCAATTTACGAGTAATAGAAGCAACGCATAACTGTCGAGCGAGTGAGGAGTGATGGCCATACCTGAAAAAAATATAGGTGCAACAACTTCCAAAACACCTTGGTGTCCAATTTTTGAACCTTCCTCTTTGAGAATGAAGACCCGCATATGGAGCTGTCTTTCACAAGTGGCAGGTATTATAAACTGTTGATTTATGAGCATTTGTGATACCATCTGCTGTGCTGAAATCTCCCCTTATTAAGATACAGGCCTATTCATCGATCTTCAGTAAACGCTGCACCTTATTAAGGAACACGTCCGGAAAGTTTGCTGAGTTACCGCTGGCGCACGTGATCATTCCCGATGCACTGGACGCATTGGTAATCCTTTCATCACCCGCTTTTACGCCACCTGAGCAACTAATCCAGCGCCCATGAGCTCGTGCAATCTACCACGGAACGTTTAAGTAAACATTCGATCTCGAGCAATACCATCTTCGGTGCATCATAAACTGGCAGAATGCCATGAGATGGTTCGTGCTATGCCCAAGCCATCAGTATTCCCATCAAGACATGCCATGGCTAATTAATATCAAACACCACTTGATCTATCTGTGATTGGTATCGTGCAGCAGCTTACTCGATAGATTTGAATGGCAGTGACGAAGTCCTGGTAGGTCTTGATGACATCTCTCCTACGCACGGATTAGTCATTGCTCATCTATAGTGCACAAGAATTTTTCAAGCCTGCGTCGTCTGCCTCTAATGTTTTCATTTGTAAGCCGAGGGGAGTGATTGAACATGTTGCAAGGCAAGAAATCTAGCCTAAAATATCTTAAAACCGGTGGTTTATTGTAAATATATACTTAAAGTTTACCCGGATGAGCACGAGAGGTGAAGAATGCATTCCTCGCAGCTGCGAGTGTTGCGACCATTTCCAGTAACTTCGTCTTTGGGACGTCTAAACTAAGTCGATGAGTTAATGCTGGTCGACAATCATGATATCAGAAGGGAATTCCATCCCCGTATGACACGCGTCCGACGAGAGAGAACTGTTCTCATTTCACTCTTGGATGCCTTGTCAGCTTTCTCATTTGTCATGAGTCGTCCTCAGTTTCCGAAAAGCTGTTTGTGCCGTCGATGTTTGACGGAAACACGTGTTGTATGACGGAAACCCGTTGACACGTCTTTTGGCCGGAGTGGAGCCCATCTGGACTGCGGTGATCAACATGTGGCGCGGATCTGCTCAGACATCATTTCAAAATGCAAAAGTCGTCTCGATCATGCCTATACGACGACATTTCAGGAAATTCCCGTGTTCTCATTGTGAATTTCATTCGTATGAGAGGCAAAATGCCATGCATTCAGTGGAAACGTAACAGTAGACAGATGTATGAAATTGTTGCAGTGGAAGAAATCAGAACGGATTTTACATAAAGGCCAGTGGCCTTGTTTGAAGTGAAATGGAGTGAAATACAGGTTGCCTTTTCAGCAGCTGATTGATGTCCCTAAAACCGTATTGCACAGAAAATTTATCGGTTTTTTGTAAGTACTTAATGAAATTTCAGGTCAATTCTTAGACCTTTTTCTTAATATCAGGACGATGTATTTCACCGATGTAGCATTTTGAACCTTCAAGATTTATCTAGAGACGTAGTATTGACTACAATGTGTTCAAAATGAGCAAGTTACGAAAGTGAAACTATGTGTGCCGCATCACAGTAAAAACAAAACACCCGCTTTAAGGGATGCTATACATATTTAGGGCGTGAAAGTAAAACGGGGTATTTTACATATTGTGTTTTCGTTATTTTTCAAGATAGACCTCTGTTCAGCCACATCAAGTAAAAGGTCTCGGCGAGAGCTTTCCATTGATGGGGCTTGTAAGCATAGGTCTATCTTGAAAAATAACCAAAATACGTCCTAGCCCCGTTGTAGTCTCATAGCCAAAACAGGTAAAGAATTCCCTGAAACGGGTGTTTTGTTTTTCTGTCATTGCACCGGTCTTTCCAACGAAGTTTCAGAGAGAATTTCAAAGCTCGGAATGTCTCTGCTTTTCATTGAAAAGATTTAATACTTGAGTTTTCTCTCTTTTTTTACTGTATCTGGGTGTGGTATGGTACTTTGACCTTTTAACATACGTGCACTGCGTCTTCGTTGCGTATTTAAATGAACAAGTCCTTGGGCTGGTACTTCCGTCAGAGCATGTGGGAGAAGGCAGATGCTCTCCAGGGGAAATCTGTTTAATGAAAGGTTTGCTTAGCCCAACTTGTGTATAGCAAATCCGCAGGAAGCACCTTTCGTGAACTCTTTAAATTTGAAGGATTGCATTTTCTACCTCTTGCGTTCAACCCTTCCAGCCAAATGCAGTGAGGCACATGGTACCAAACTTAACGTGGTTGTCCTTCATCCTCGAAATGTAGAAACGTTAAAATCATTGTAGAACATACATGAGCTCAAACCTAAGGAACCCAGGGAGTAGAATCCTTGAATAGCGTTGCTCCTCCCCCTCACTAATTGTAGGCCTACAGGAGCGATTTAAAAAGTTAATTGGAGTTTAATGCGTGGTCTCATTCTGTTATGCCGGATCTACCGAGGCTTTGCCGGGGCAACCCTTTTATTACAGTTTGAGGAGGGCGTTAACGTTCCCTCGCCCCTCAGCTAACTACCTGCCTCTGCCCCCTCTCTCTAATTATATTTGTTTGTGTTTTAATTTCAAGAAAGTCGTCTGCGTTGGACAGGGAAAAGGGATTCCTTGTAGCCTACGTGAGTTGAATAAAAGATTTTAGCCTGAAATATAAAACGACATATTTTATTTAAAAAAGTTGTAACACGCAGAAGGTTAAAAGCAACAGGTTATACTCCAATTCAGGTGTTTAAGGTCCGTAAATGAAGATTTCAAAAGGGTGGGTCACAAAGGATGGCATTAATAGTGAGTAATGGGAAATTTCTTTTGACAGAGTAATTCACATAGCTGCCAGATTTATGAATATCGTTACGGCAGAACTGACGTGGATGCAGAGGAAAGCTCGTTTGCTGCGCGCGAAGCCAAAACGTTTTGTCGCGTAAAATATCAGAGAAAATGTTGGAGTCTCACGAGACTCAAACCACAAAATAATTTTTCTGCCTTAAAGCCTATTAACTAAATATTTCATAAAAATAGTTAGATTTTCTTAGAACCCTATTTACCCGAATGATCTCAAATAATGGCTATGGGCCATAGGTCTGTAGTAAAAATCATCATAAAGCACAAAGATGCAGCATAAAACTGTTAAGTAAACTTTTTCCTCAGTTTTGTGCTGTTTTTACGCGAGTTTGTGGGATTTTGCTGATCCTTGATATGTAATTTTGATGCGTAGAGAGCTGAAAGATTGCCTCCTTGGTGTATGTTGGAATACATCGTAACACATGAGACCGAAACCCCTTCTTTAACGACAGCAGCGCCACGCGAACATCTCCATCCGCCGTTTTTACAACCAGCGTGCAACGGAAGACCATGAGCTGCGACTCGGGATCGCCCACAGTATCCGACCCATCAGACCGGGTCATACCCCTTTTTATTCGCCCTATTCACCAGGGAAAAACGGCCGACAAAGCCTGTCTCTTGTGATAAGATTTCTTAGGAACAAAGTTCGGTCAGCGCATAGCGGCCACCTCCTCTAACTGCTGCAACAAAATTGATCTGCATCAAGTAACACTTGCACATGCTTTACTTGGTCAATAAGCTATTTGAAATGACTGATCTCATGAAAAATTACCAGGCTTCCCACCAGTGGTGTCCGAACTACCCCAGGTCCGCTTTTATGTCCAGTACAACAAATTTGCAAAGGAAGATGCTGAATTCATCTTGATCGTGCCTTGATGATTCGGATGGGCAGATGAACAAGTTCTTGATATGGATGGTTTCTCCACTGGGACGGGATGTGCAGACTTTTCGTCGCCGGAGCTCGAATATTTTCGTTTTGGGACCGGATTTGCTCTTAGACAATTCGTCACCGAGCTTGCCATGCAGGAACATGTGTGAGAGCCCTTCCTTGAGAAGTAACTTCGTCGATCGCCAACTCTGCTACCCCTTATCGATTCGGTTCCGGCAAGAAGCTATTAACTGATCTGCACCAACCGGAAAAACAATTTGTCTTTATTCGGCTTTTCTGTGGGAAATAGATCTTGACCAAAAGTCAGGTCTTTTGGTGGTATCGGTTTCTGTCATTTGTTGGTAACTACGTACGGCAAACTCTGTTATCCTCATGGCAGAATCATGACGAAGTCTTCGAAAACTTAATCGAGAGGCCGTGTGGACGACATAAACACGACGTATCCGTCAACATTCTGTAATAAGTCAGCGCTCTCGCCTGCTTGCGCCGTGACGGCGGCCGCTCCCTCACTCATGGCGTTCTTCAGGATGTCCCCCTTTATGCACGGGATTTATCGGTCCCGAATTGCACATCCTAGGGTGCCAATCTCCTGGTGTATAGCGACCAACCCAAGAATGAGTGCTGCAAGCTATGTATACTCAAGACCATGACGATAATTTTCCAAAAGACGGAGCAGTATCTTACCTGTTGCCATCTCCATCATGAATGAATTACCGATCGTGCTACCTCTCCAGTAATCCCTACCTCTTCCTTTTGTTCACTCTTCAGCGAAAATGAACGTCTACAAACGTCTTTTTGTCGATGAAGTAGCTAGATATTCTGCAAAGAGCAATTCAGTTTTTCTTCGATGATTATTTTCTTGCTAGACTTGAATACATTTCATGAGAGGTTTCTTTTATACAGTATGTCTTGTGAAGTTGAAGACGGATGAATTTCTTTAAAATGTAGATTTTCCTCTTCACAAGTCCTTTTTATTTCAAGCCAATATTACGACTGACGCTTTGTATCCTCTAATTAATATTTTAGCAGCGTCAGTTGAACTTCTAGTTCTAATTGACCTTCAAGACACTTGGTGTCTTTTTAGGGTGCCTTATCAAAAAAAGTAGCTTTCAAGGTCAGTGGTATAAACAAAGCAGAAAGATTTTTCTCTTAAAGTTCTGTTTTAAGGCGTCTTTAGGATTGTAAACCTTTTCAGTTTCCGGGGTATTGCCTTGGGTACGTCATGGTGATCTCGTTTTAAACTCTAAATCTCTGAGTTCCCGTTAATCCCCAAGTGATTACGGTGCTTTCCTGGCAGTATTATCTAACGCATTCCACGTGTTCGTAGGATTTCAATGAAACAGGTCCCACAGGACAGGTTGGGCAGTGCCTATCTGCTTACGGTCTCGAAAGGGAAGCTTTTAGGGTTCACAGGGGATACCCTGAAAGTACTTGACCATGCTACAAATAACCGTGTGAGTTTTAGTCCGAAAACATGATAGTGACGAAGGAACTCTCGAATAGGACGTGTTGACTACAGACTCTCGACAAATCTTCATGTCTTACAGTATCATCAAAAGGTACTTCAGCAGTTTTGAAATCGCAACTGTTCGCAATATCGAAGTGAACACAATCTATCTTCGACATGAAAGTCAGCAGGTATATTGATCTTGTCGACAACCGTGCTTTGACTATTCTTTTTCGAACTTAGGGAATGTATATGGACTTCAACGACGTTCCGGGAGATCCAGCATAGTAAACTACCCCATTAATTTCTCTACTGGAAATGATCCTAGTCATAATAGATGTAAGCTTCCATAGGGTGCACAAGTTTGATTGACTTAGGCTGGTCGAAACATGGAATTGATCTTGTTGCAAGAATGTCTGCTAGTCCATCTCGGTGACCCTACGTCCAACTACCTCTAACCCTTAGCTTGTTTATCAACGCATAATTCTCGTTTATGTCTCCAATGGCAAGTCTATGAGGCAATTAATCAAAGCAACTTCCATCCTTGTGCTTGAAAGTCTAAGATACGCGGCGTTATCTTCGTGAGCGCCTTGGGTCACCGGCATCTTCGCCGAGTAAATGTTTACCGCTGCACCGTGTGAATGTGTACATGTTCACCTTGTGACGTCAGCGTATGATGTATACCCGCTAAGAACTCATCTCAAAGAAGGCAACTCCTTGCAGATCTTTTAATATTTGAAGCAGTGGTCGTTTTTACCTAGGATAGGTCAGCCAAACTCAGGTTGAGGTAGGTCAGGTGTATTTAGATGAGGTTCAACAGGCTGATGAGTGTGCCTTGACCCTTCGGAGTCCCTTCGAAGACACCCAACCTCAACTTAGGTAATGTCTTGAGAGTTGTCACTTCGCTTCGAAGTAGTTTGAGCCTCGCCTCGATGCTGCTCCGCTCATCCCGCTGTTTCTTAGCTTTGCACATGAAGATGAAACAGTAGATGTAGGAAATGTAACGTTAAAAATGTACAGTGAAGCGGCCGAGGAGCTTTTTATCCGAACCAAAATCTTCGGAGAGACTGTCTCGTAAATTGTTTTTGGTTCGGAGAAAGCTCCATTATGTAAGCTTTAGGCTGGATGAAACTTTCCTTCTTCTTCTTTTTAAATCCAGAGCGCACATGGAAAAGAAAAATCAAATCCGTCTGTAAATATAGCCGGAGTAAAACATGATGCACTCAACGTAGCGTTTTGGTTGTGTTGTACGAACAAAGGAACTTCCCGCTCACCTAAAATCTTTTACTTTCTCTGAAGAAATGGTGCTCGAATCTGAGATTAATGAGAAATCTACTGTGCTTTCAAATAATTAAGTTTCTTAATATTTATTTTTGCTGTAAATCATAGCGATAAGGCTTTGTTCGTAACGAGTTTTCCAAACACACCCATTTTTTTCTTGTGGTATTCTATTATTGCATTTTCATGACCTCTGACAAAGTTCTTTGAGGACTGTGTTCGATCGACTTTTTTATGTTCCCCACCTGCAATTCCTAGAAAGATTTACGCAAGTAATATAACACCTCAACGACATCTTAACGTTTCTGCTCCACGTTTTTTTTTCTTTTTTTTTCACAGATTAGATTAAGATTTGCTTCTTAAAGAAAAAAAAAAGTTTTCACGAAATATTAAATGTGGCATTTTATACCCCTTGTGCTTAAACTTTGCCTCTAAGGCAGCCGAGCGAGGCTCAAAGACTCCTGAGGAAAAACCAATGATCGCCAAGCGTGATACCGCTTACTTCTCGTTGGCAGCCCCCCTATGTGCCTTATAATTCAAGGAAAGAAATCCTTCACAAGGTATTCTGTACCTACACTGTATAAGAGACTATACTGTACAAGTATAATATACTGTACAGTACAAGAGGCCGGAACTCAAAATTGACAGTGTACAGTACCTGGAGAAGAATTATTAAGAAGCTCTGCAATCGGCGTTTTAGTCTTCACCGGTGTATTTTAGATGCGGGTGATGAGAGACCAAGTATTTTTGTACTCGAGGAGATTCCTTTGAATGACCTAAAGTTTTCCCTAAGGTAACCGCCTTCAGTAGTCACGTTTCTTGTATGAGATCATTCCGTATTCTCTTTACCAAGTTGCTTCTGACTTCCGGTTCCTGGCTTACTGTTAGCTCGATTTAATCAGTCTCGTATTTCTTTGGAAGTGTAGGCAAGGGCGGTTTTAAGGGGGGGCGATCCCCCCCATATAGGTCCAAAGGTAGGCAAAACGCAGGACAAAGCCCTGGCCTTTGAATGAAATCTGGAAATGTTGAGCAAAATACGGGAATTAACAGAAAAAAAATGACGTAAAATTCCTTATAATTCCTTACATACCGTACTACATTCATAATGGTGCGACTTCGCTTGGCCAAGTTCCGTTTGCGTTTCACCAAAAGTTCTTCTTTCTAATCGCCTACACCTCCCCTGTGCTATTTGCTGTTTTTACGTAGTTCATTTAATAACTTACGATGGTTTCGATCATTGAAACTATTATTTCATCAGCGCTGTGTTAAAGGTAGGCAACCCGCGTGACAATGAATATTTGGACCCCCCCCCCCCAAGGACCAGCTTTAAAACCGCCCTTGAGTGAAGGCAATCTTACTTGCAATGCATGGATGAGTATCACGTTCACGGGCAGTTTTTTAGGTAAAGAGTACTGCAAAAATATATTTCCGGAATTGCTGACCACATCTAACAAGAAACATAAATGTGCTTTCGAAAGTTGAGAGAAATTATAGAAAGTACTATCATTGTGAGTAGGAATCGTTCCAATTAGAATTACGTTCTATTTCGAAGTATTGCCTCTTCTTTGTTTGAAAAGAATACCTTTGTTACCATTTTGTAAAGAAGAGCGATATCAATTTTTTTAGAGTATTCCTTTTTATGTAAGATTTTTTCTGGGTAGTTATGTAG
>Ga0058701_10002176_pt1 | contig 14648 bp, 8 predicted proteins | sample AgamicOrMae_FD_97039 | JGI IMG/M metagenome (GOLD analysis project Ga0058701, IMG submission 97039) | Agave microbial communities from Guanajuato, Mexico - Or.Ma.e | ecosystem: Host-associated > Plants > Phyllosphere > Phylloplane/Leaf | place: Guanajuato, Mexico | collected 2012-06-04 | reverse complement strand
TTACTACACTTCGTTTGCGATTACATTTGATCGCAAACAGAGCTCGATGAAAATAAAAGGATACTCTTCGATCTCTCTCAACAGTAAACTACATAAAAAAGACATGTATGGCGCAAAAAAAATTAATGAAAAGTATGAGAAAATAAATATGTTCGTTTGTTTCCTCCAACTAAATTATAACTTGTACACTAAAAATAATTTAAATGAATTAAAGCGATGCACCGAACTCTTCAAAAGATGATTAATACTGCTCAAATTTATAAAAAGAAGAAAAACACATATAAAGACACACGCACGCTAAAAGACATGGGATACGGGCGACCATCCCGTCACGTCCCGTCACGTCACAATCAAGGCGATAAATTAAATTTTAGACAAGAAAGTTGAAAAGATCAACAAAGAACACAGTTTAAGGTGATCATCAGGCAATGCAGTCTAGAAAAGATAGGTTTTTCAATACTACTCTCTCTAAATGAATCAAATCGCCTTTCTTCATAAACTCAACGAACTGGCACCGTAAATCGCACTCAATTAACGGTATAACAATTATTCAACCGTGTAACCGAAAAACACCCCAGAGTCGCGGAAATCGCAGTGATCCATAAAATGACCGTGCTCGTAAATAAGATAATAACTGATTAATCCCATCCTTCCAATCTCCGATTACAATGCACACGAAGCAAAGAATGCTCTTGTTTTTTTTGTTTTTTTTTTCCTTTCTTTTTTTTTTTGGTTAAGACCGTTTTTTATTTTGGCACGGTTCAATAATAGTCAAGTGCATAGAACCTTTGGCTACAATGAAAACAGTGGTATCATAACCACAAGACACCAAATAAATTAATGAGGCAAAACAACAATTAAAATATACTAATACGCAAAAAAGACAACTACAGTTGCTGAAATGGTTCTGAGCTCCTACAAGCCTGCAATGCGCCGGAGGTTGGAACAATCGCTGAAATCAGTGCGATGTTGAAATATTAACTCTTTCATCGCTAAAATTTGGCTGGGACTATCAGTGCGAATGCAACAGGTATTTGAGCACTTTTTAATAAAATTAATTCTTCGTCGCTAGGGGTACTCTCGTTTCATTTGAATTGGGTATCAAAACACGCTTGGCATGTACGAATCGCGGTCGCCCGTTCACATGCTGCAAAACATTCAGTATTAATCAAGTCATGCTTAAAATAACAGCAATGAAACCTCAGAGGCACAAGCTAAAATTCATCATAAATAAAGTAGATAACCTAGGTGTGATATCAACGCAGTATTTCCTTGCCTTGTTCTGGATTCATTCACATTGTCAAGATTCTAAAAGTAAATTATGTCAAACCATCGCATTGTTTTATCGCTAGGGAAGTCCTATTTAACTATCAGCTACCTGTAAGTATCATTCCCTTTCCTCTTCATGAAAAAAAATTTATAAAAAAATCAAAAGGTTCGTTCCTCACGTTCACACTACCGGTCAAGACACGAACAAAACTGCTTGCATGTTCAATGTTCAACATTACACAAAATGAAATAGAGTAAAATCCAGTAAGTACTAGAGTTAACCTCGTCTTCTTTCCAGAAAGGAACTTTTAAAAACACAGGAGGGGGCAAAGCAACACTGTGGCCTTCTTCTAGGGGCAATGATATTGTCTGTAGTTTCACGTTCATAAAATTGACGTCTCCGCAAAACGAGTGCGAAGTTACTGTCCGTCATAAGGTTAAAATAACCACTCGGTGGCAAGCCAATTCCAAGAAAAAATATCCTCACAATACCACGGACCAAGTTACATAGTAAAATCAGGCCTTCATAAGTCACTAAAAAAGGGAAAGAAAATTTTAGGAAAGAAAGCAGGTGTCACTAATATCTGTCATTTCAGCGGACAAAAATAAAAATAGAACGCGAATATACGTCTCCACACTTGCGTTTCTGTAGACATCTTGAGCTTTGCCTCATTTGAAATTAACCCGTACACTCTGACACAGTCTTGGCTATCCATCTGCAGGGAAATAGCAGACTTCTTGGTACAGTGGTAGATTAGCCTAAACCTGTTCTTCCCGAGCTAGTTACCTTCAGCTAGTCTATAGGTTACCAAAATGGTATTTACCAAGTAGATTCAGATCCTGCTTGCTCACGGATGTACAGTGGGCCACAAAAGTCATGACCCCTGCTTCCAAGCATTTCTTATGGAAGCAAGGGTCATGACTTTCGTGGCCAACTGTACTGCCACTTGCCGTGTGGGTGGATTGCACATTTGGATTGGTGCGAGGGGTGCGTCGTTTAAAGATGATTGGCAAGACAAAGTTAACTAAGAAATAAACTGAATGAAAAGGTAGCAGCGCAGAATCATCTAGCGGAGCTGTTTGGCTACCTTATGCGTAGATTCGTCACGGAAGATATCACAATACGCCGCACTCACAACAACAGGTACGCAATCGTCAAAGACACCCTTATACGTAAAAATTGTTCCGAGGGAAAATGGTGCTCATAACAAGGACGCATTGTTGGAGGGCGCGTTTGTAGGAAGCGGAAACGGCCCATCAGTCCACTGAATCAAGCTATGCTCGTTCATCTGCGAAGATTGGAAGTGGTCTTTGAGGAGAGTTTGCGAAAAGTTGCAGTGCATCTGATACGCCTCGTTTTCGCTTGTCATATTGCCTTGCAGTCGATACAAATCTGGAAAGGGGAACGACCGATTAAAAACGTTCTCAAATCAACCAAAAACGAGTTGCGCTGGAGACAAAAGGGAACCCACACATAAGTGACTTAAGTTACCAAAAACTTCGACAAAAAGGATATTAAAAAATGTGGTATCAATTGATATACCGGTCAAACATCGGTGGAAGCCTAGAGATTGCCGTATTATTCATATTTTATTTGGGAGATTTTGATAACGATTCGTTACTTCGACATTTGCTATTTTCTCGCAGGAATTGAGTAGATAATCTAGCTGACAGCTGATTACAGCCCACAAATGACGTTATGAATAAGCCGCATTTGCACAAGAAAGGGAATTCTATGCAGAACCATATTACTTCCACGTCACGTTGAAGTATTGGCATCGAGTTTGAAATGAGACCGGATTTGGGATAAACAACCATCGAAAAGTCGAGAATTTCGGGCGATCCGTCTGTGTTTTTGTTTGTTTCGAAGTTTATAGGATCGCCTTCTTGTCGGTCCAATAGTGTTCATTTATAATAAATATAAGTCGAATTTGAAACTTTCAAGAAAATAAAAACGTGGCAATAAAATCGCAGAAAAATCTCATAGGGAAAATGTTTCCGTTGATACCCCGAGCACTACGAGGTAGCATGACTTACCTTTCAAAATCGCCGAGGCCCACAACTGAACGTGTACATCGGGTATTTTACCAGCCAGCTGCATAGCGGGTGTAACCATGTTCATACTTTCTCTCGAGTTACCGAGAGACAAGAAAATATGTCCGAGCAGCACTAAGGAGCACGAAGTCAAGCGGTTCAAGTCTTCGGCGTTGGCCATTTTGAGCGTTTCGCGTAAAAACCGTTTCGCCTCATTATATCTCGCCTGAAAGAAGGCCTGCAGGCCCTGCACGTAGTACGCGGCCGCCCGCAAACTGTGCGAGTGGCTTGGGAGGTTCTCCGGGTTGATCCGCTCCAGGAGAGCGTTGAACTCTTGTTCTCTTTTACCTCTTAAATAGACTATGGCGAGATTGAGATTTGCGAAGGTCCACAGGTCCCTTTCCTGCGAGGTCCGCAGAGCTGTGGTGAACTGCACTTCTGCAGCTTCCATGCAGTTCATGCTCATGGCATACAGACCCAGGAGAGTGTGCAGCTGGGGCCTGTGGCTCGTCAGGAGACGGGGCTGCTCTTGGCACAGACCGCACGCTTGCGAGATTTCTTTCAGAGCCAGGCTTTTGTTGCCCATCACCAGCCGGCACATGATTATGTGTTCCAGAAGCATCAACTGGAACACGGACAGTATAGGCTTGTTTTCCACAACTGCAACATACAATGAAAAAATTGTTTCGCAAAATCCGAAAGGTTTTCCTTCAACTGGTCTTTGCACAGGGAATACTTTTCAAGTGCCTGTAACAAAAAGCTATGAAAATTTTTGGTTTAAAAATTATGTAAACAATGGTGTATTCGAACTGAGAAAATTTTTGTAAGGGTCGTACTTATACTTGAAGCGCGCAAATTGAGTTGATTCTGACGCTGAAAATTATTGATATTTTTTAATATCATTAACTGTATGATATTTTCAGTCGGTAAAAAACCATCCTACGGAATAAAATGAGTTAAAAACTGGCTTCTTAAAAACAAAAACAAAAAATGGGTGTGTTGATAATTAAATGATTGCCTTTTACAATTGGATTTGGGTGATACATGTTTCCCCAGGTGAGGACACAGCTGATATAGAATAGCGCAGCCAGCGCATGCAGCAATGGAAGTTTTGGAGAAAAATAATAAACACAACAGACTACAGGATAATCCTTGTCCTTGAAAAAACATATCAATGCTTAAGAGAGGAATTAAAACATATCAATGCTTAAGAGAGGAATTAATTTTATGTGTGTACTCACTTTTCAGTTTTTCTATTTGCATGAGGGCTTTTTCTGTATACTTTTGTGCTTTGTCCATATGTCCTGCTTGCATGGAGTGCATCACAGTAACAAGGTAAACTAGCACATAAAGGTGCTCCTTTGGCATCCAAATAAACATATCCCCGACATTGGTGCTTGTCACTGAAATAAAAAAAAAATGCACAGTTAAAAGAAATAAAAGAAAAGAAGGAAAAGAACCATTTGGGGAAAAACACAAAATCTACCTTCTTCTGGATTCCATGAAGGCATCATTATGCTTTGTATGCTTTGCTGCAATTGTTTTAAACAAGGTTTGACACTCTTCACTTGACCAGCCATTAGGTAATGACACACCTGCAAAGTTATTCAATCAAATCAGCGTGTGATACATTATCCGCCTTGTTGAAACACTTGTTAATGGTCTTAAGTTATTTCTTACCTGTAAAACCAAGAAAAATACTTTCAAATACTCTTTTTGATGTGGATTTCCCTGCCAGCTGTCCACTAGCATGCCAGCTTGATTTAGCAATGGTTGTACCTCAGAAAACTTTTTGTCAATCAGAAGAAGCTACAAAAAGAAATAGTTATTGTTAGTCTTGATAAGGTTTGTTTTACACACTGAGATTCTCAAAGAATCCTTTTTAGGGGCAAATCACATACCATTCCTCTGCTGAGCAGAAATAAAACCCTTGTGTAACTTGCTGATGAGATGTGGGCATAATCCACTCCAACGCCTAACAAACTACTTGCGAGTTCATAGTCAGCCTCACTAGCATGGATTTGCTGGAAAGCATAGTAAGTCAGAATCAATAAAAAATGACAAATGGCAAAAGAAAAAAAAAGGATTTTGGTTACTTACAGCTAGTTGGAAAATAAGTCTACAATGCCAGTATATACTGTGCTGAGAAAGTTCTATTGCCTTCCGCAATATTGGTTTAGCTAAGTTGGATTGCTGCTGTTGGTCATGGAGTTCCGCAAGAACACTAGCAGCTTCAAATTTAACATCATCAAAGGCATTGATTACTTGGGATAGACACCACTGTAAACAAAAGAAAAATGGAATACACTTCAAAAACTTACAGTCATGAGTCATTATAACCTAAGTATCTGTAAGCTTTTAAGGACCAAGAAAATAATGCAGTTCAGAGGCAATCGGTAAATACTAAATGTGATACATAAAAATTTTGTATGAAAAAGTTCATGCTGGCCAAGGTGACAAGATATTGTTGAAAACAATTGACAAACCAACTCTGTATTTGTCGAAAGTGGTCAAAGCACAATGACAATCATAAATGGTGCTACATTGTGTTGCTTAAATTCTGAACCTTCAAAATTGTGGACAGCAGAATTTTCTCTATAATACATCACGTACTAATATACAGATCAACGATGTTGGTATCGAGAGAACATTTAGAAGTCACGAGGAGGTGATCTGCATTGAAAGGGCTAAACAAACAAATGTTTGTTATGGTAGGTAAACACTACGGTGAGGTTAATCGGGGAAACGTCCCCTGACAGGTCAGGATTTCCCGGATCGAAGAGGTCAAACTACGAAAGATGAGAGCATAGACCTGTGAAATTCTGTAAGGATTTGACAAAAAAAATAGCCAATAATGCATAAATTACCGCCTGCTCCAGGTGAGTTCGTGCCAAGTCGATATTTTTGGTGTGGGTTAGGAGGATATTTCCCAATTGTAAATGTGTCCTCGCTTCAACTCTTGGAGGCGGCTTGAAGTTGAATACGGCTTGAAGGCACTGAATACACAATTTTATGTTCGGAGGACTTGAAGTGCGAAATGTTTCTGCCAAACCGAGTAAAGAAAGGTACCAGGCATCCTGAGATGACGCCATTTTTGTTATTTACTCTGATCAACAGAAGAAGAACGGAATTTAGCGCCTTGAAGTTTCCACAGGGAAACACAGGGGGCGCTGCGAGCAGCGCTCCGCGCGGATTTCAAATGGCAGTTCTGGAGGGTTTCTGTAGCGCGAAAGTGGCTGAGGGTGTAAAACGTGTTAGAAGTTAATGAATGAGGGGAAAGACTCACCGTTTTAACGTACATCCAATGAGGTGGTAGTACATTCGTTCGCTCACAGTTTGTGAATGACTCGGAGGTATCCATATTGAGTCAATTAAAACGAAAATTTGCGTGCTTGTTATCAGGCTTTTCGGCATTGGGTGCCGTCGCAGCCCGGGCCCCCACTCGGCTTGCACAGTCCGTTCGAGCAGCAAAACGGAAAGCCTCGACAATCCCACCGGCGGCATTGGTCCTGTAGACCGTTCCGCTTCCCGCAAACACATCCGTGATACATGTGACTGGCTATAAGTTCACGCGATCGAACTTTGACGGGTGGAGGAAGAGCCTGCGATGGCACGCATACACGACATAATACAACGATCGGCATCATTAAAATATTATATCATACTATATTTGAGAGGTCGAATGTTCCACCTCTTGTGTGCCACCTTTCGTCGATAAGCCGCGCAGTGCAGTACCGGTAGCAGAGCAGTCGTTGAAGTGACATATACTTACTATGATATACTTTTCTGGGTTTTGCCGCCGCACATAATCTGGCTCCACAATAAGAGGTACTGGACGGCCGATTCGATGAGAGGTTTCTAGGGGTACTACGACCGCGGGGCCGCTGACGGGAGGGGGAGGAGGTTGGCATAGGCGACAGGGGTGGCCGTCACTTCTTTCGAAAGGGTTACCTGCATCTCGCCTCGAGGGGCGCTCGCGCCCGCGCTGGCAACGACCTTTCCTCTCGGAAGGAGAGCTGTGCGTTTGCTTCTGCTGGGTGGACTCCGAAGCGCAGCAAGGCTTGCATTCTCTATCCACACGACATTCCATAATCTACTAACGAATTAATCCCAACAATCGTTTCGTAAGCAGGCGCAGTACCAACCTAGAGCTGTCCAACGCATCGACAATTCCTTTCAGACTCTGTACCAAGGCTTTCTTCTCCTCGACTTCCAGACACGGGCCGCTCATTTTTATATTTCTCTTGAAAAAAAGCACAATAAAATTTTGGTGCGGCGGTCTTTGTTTACAGCGCGTTGCACAGAGTCGCGCGTTTCATTGTTGCACGTCTAGCAGACGTCTAGGCAGCAAAGAAACGACCACACAATCTCATACAGTATTTACGTCACTTTATTTTTTACTCACATCACATAGAAACATACATTTAGCAGAGAACAACAATTCCTCCAGCATTGTTAAGATTGTTTATACAATAATTATCATAATTGATTCTACTGTTATTCTTTAAACATGAACATTTTAATTTTTTCTTAAGGTAGTAATATTATTGTTATCATTATTTCCGCAACAAAGCAACAGTTGGAAGTAATCCAGTGTGCAATAAAATGAATGTTTCGTATCCGAAATCAATCTCGCAAAAAATGACATTTTTTTATATTACATGACTCCGTACTTCCCCATACACGGTGGGTTGTACAATAGCCTAAAGACTAGGGTTCCATGTTGGGGTCTTCGAGGGAATATTTCGTAAGACAAGTGGCAGTACTGCAAATCGAGCCTAGCCTAGCCTGTCGAAGACGCAAGCCCGAGGCGGGCGGGCGCGACGATCAACAGCTGACCAGGCCAAGCTGAGGCGAGGATGGGCTGGGCGGGGCAGGGCAGGGCAGGGCGGAGCGGAGGAGGCTGGAGCAGGGCTGCCGCGCGAAACAACAATGACTAATGTCTTTCAAAGTTACGCCTTTACTAATACAGAACTGTACAAAGTAGCCCTAAACAAAATTAAAGTCATCTAAGAAAATGAATAAGTTGACTCGTTTTCTCTCTCACTCCCACTTTCTCTCTCTCTTTCTCTCTGACAGGCCCTTTCTCCGTATATTTAACACTAACCTTGGTTCAGTTTTCCGTCGGGAAAACGTAGGACTTGTGATAAACAGTGGACTCGGGGGAGAAACGCGCTCGGGTGCGGTGCGCTACAGTACAGTTTTCGCGCGTAGCCACAACCCACTCACTGTTACTTTGGCTGGCTCTCGTCAGAGAAGGACTCTGCGCCCCTACACCTCTACCCTCCATGGGATTGGTTCACTTGGAGGAAATGCTGGAGGCTGGAGTCTCCCGACCAAAAGAGAGCCGCAGCCGCAGCCCCACCCGAAGCTTCGTCCTCGCGATTTTTATCGAAATAAGTGAAAACCTATTTTGTACTTTGATAAGAGGGCTGCTAATTCAAAGCCAGTCCGCACGAGTAGGGCGCTGAGTTTCAGAAGAAAAGGGGTCACTCCAGAGTGTTTACAAACGCGTGATACAAACCAGAGAACCAGAAAGAAGAGCAGCTTTGTCGGCTCTCTTCTGCCTGGCTCTCTACCAGAAACAGCGCGCGGATCTACGGGTAGGGAGCAGAAGGCTACTCTTTGTACAAATGATTCACAAGATGGACACACTCCTTGACGAAAATGAAACGAGAAAAGAAAAGACATTGGCAAACTTCGCTTGTGCAAATGGAATGATGTTTCAAAAATAGATTATAACATGGATTCGAACAAAGATTTGTAAAATATTTAAAGCTAGGTAATCCGGCCGAGCATGGATTGGTGATGAAACCCGGAAACTATGGCAAATGATTCGGTACCCGGCCCAGACTTGAAAGAGTGACAATAAATGGATTACTTGTGCCCATCGTTTAAAACCGGCTAAATCAGCTCGCAGATCTGTCTTGTATGTACAATCAAATTATATAAACAATAGTAAAATATCCTAGTTTGATTATTATACATTGCTGTAACAATATTCGTGGTTATCGACAGAGGTAAGAACGCATGTCACGGGTGTAGAAGGAAAAAATTTGCTTCGCTTCGTTGGCAGTCGGCTCCATAAAGGCCCCATAATGCATTGCGTCACAAAGTGCATTGCATCTGCACCGCAATGTGCATCGCCCCACGCATTGACTAGGTCCACGATTACAATATGTCTTAGCTCGAAAGTAACAAAAAGGAAGAAGAAAATCATGTGCAATCATCACAATAGCAGCGTGATCCAGGTATTACACCACCTTTACCTATCTCATCCCGAAAAAAACACTCCGCCCGCACTGTACTGTAGTGCATTACACTGCATTGCACTGCACTGCACTACATCGCAAACACTACATCGGCAGCACCCACGTGGTGGGCACTAAAGTGTTGGGCATCCACGGCGATGGGCCCTGCACACCACGCACCCGCTGCTGGATTTACTTGCCGGATGTTCCTTCACTGAAAAAAAGCAGTAGCAAATTGGTGGGTAGGTGAGGAGAGCGGGTGGTGGGTGGTGGGTGGAAGCCCACCACTGGCAGATGGCTCCTGAGGAGAGGAATAGAGAGGAGAGGAGAGGGGTATGAACGAAGCGGAGCGCAGAGGCAAAGGTCCGCGCCGCGCCGCGTTCGCTGTGGCAAAAACTCGCGGTGCAGGCCCAGAATGCCCAGTATAACTTCAACAAAATGGCACAAAAAATCTGTCGAGTAAAAAAGCACCAATAAATTTTCAGCTACATACAAGGAAAGTTTTTGGTTTGTTTATCCGCGAACCGTTTCGTAATATGGCATTTTTTTGGATTTTCTTTTGCTTGCTCTAACAGAGCGGTGCCTGTCGCTACCATTACCGGAAGCATCTTTTAAAACAACACCTTTGTACATGTTATTCTCATCAGTTTAAACTAAAATGAGACATAGTCCCATTTCGTCATATATAACTATGTAAAGTTATACATACACTCCCGCGTATATATAACGCAAAATGAGAATAAAGAAATGTTCATTTGAGCTGAATAACAGTGAGACTAGTCCGGCTCCTTCCTCGATAACCAGCCAACAGCAGACTGCTGCGTCGCTTCTGTAACGCTTTTGCAACGCTGCTACGACGCTACTGTTCCAATCACTCCGGTTCGTCCTCCTTGCTGGCGATCGCACGTCAAATCGCATCGCATCGCCCGCCGGCCAGTCACGTCGATTGGAGCGGTGCGGTACACGGTACTGTACCGAGTATCGACACAAGCGTGTGCTGGCGATAGCTCGCTCGCCGAGACGAGAGGAGGCGAGGTGAGGCGGATGCAGGGGATGTGGAGTTGCTTTCTTGGATGTTCTGCCTTGAGGACGAGTAGTTGCTTGGTTCGACACCTACCGGCCGGCACGTCTTGACTCGTGGTCGCTGAACACTTCAGTTCGATCCATGTCGCAACTCTCAGACTAGGAATGAAAAAAGCACTCACGCTCTCGACACTCGCAACAGGCCGTGCTTCATCGGTAACGCTCTCTTTCTCTCATACTTATTTTGCTTTGGGCAGTAGATTCACAAACAGGCTCGGCCGGACCGGGCCAGGCCGGGCCGCGGCCTCGTCCGCCATTGTGCATAGGTGGGTGCTTAGAATTATCAAACATTAACAAAGTGTAATACGCGGCGTTTCGCGGAAAAAATAAGATCCTTCTTCGAGCTGCTTTCGGCGCGCAGGCCGCGGGCCGCGGGCCGCAGGCCGCACGCAGGGTTCACTTGGTCCGAAAAACATACTTTATTGCGCATATCCGTGTGCTTCAGCAGGAGCTTTGGACTAAACTAGCAGAGTTACTTTGCAAGGAGAGACATTTCAGCCGCACGGGAATAGAGTGGCGACACAGGAGTAGAAAACGTACAAATGGATCTCCGTGACACTCTTTCAAGGCGTTCAAGGCTTCGTGCCTGCACAGTTTTCCGATAACACAAAGTCACTAATCAACCTTTTAACCTCGTTTACTCCTCTTCCTCTTATCCGTTCCTGCTGCGTCATCCACACTCGTCAGCCAAGAGGTAAACAGTCCACAGATAAGGTTAAAAAGTTGATCATTGACATTGGGCCAATGGGGAGAGCCGGTTTTCAGTAACCCGGACAGATGCCTGTTCGTGGGCAAAAATGCCGATTTAAAAAAGGAGGGTTTCCAAAGCCTCCGCCGAAACAGACCCTTAATCAAGAGATCGTAACGAAACTCTAATGAATGATACATGACTCTATAATACCTATGTACACGATGAAAGAATCGAAAATGATCTGAGGGAGCGAAAGATTCTAATAAAACCTGAGTGACACTTTTCATGAATAAAAAACGGAAAAAGTAGATCGAGATGCGAAAGGAATGTGTCTCCTATTTCCGTAGCCACAACTAAAACGTTTAACTCCTCCGTCGCCGAAAAGTCTCGTGTCGGAGCGTGAAAACGTAAGCGTACAACGCAGAGCGTACAACGCACGTCGCACGGCGGCACGCATCACGTTCTAGTAGAGACCGCAGCCCCGGAGATTGTTGGCTATGATGACGTCAGTGACGGCATCAAACACGAATTGGATGTTGGTTGTGTCCGTCGCGCACGTCATGTGGCAGTAGATCTCCTTGCTCGTTGACTTGTTCTTGGCTTCGAACTGCGCCTGGATGTAGGCAGCCGCCTCGCCGAACTCTTGTGCGCCTGCAAGCACACAAGCGCCGCACAGTCACTCACATGCTAAACCGCCTCCGCCACCAGCCCCTGACGGCCACAGGGTAGGCAAAGGCAACATACATGAGCGCTGCACATTGCCTACCCTGGAATCAACCGCGTCCTCAGCTGCTCGCGTCCTCCTCCATTTAGAGCGCGTTCTGTCAGCCGCCACATTTCATATTGGTGTCCCATTTAGATGGCAACAGCTCTTTATTAGATATGCGCGAAAAAGATGCGACAAATTCCCTCCGACTGTTGGACCTCGTTGAGTAGGTCACGTGACATTAGTTTTAAATTAGCCTTCTATCGAGGTAAAGTAATTGTCAATCAACTGAAATCCAACTGATGAAAAATCAGGGGACATCAGCGATCACGTGATCTTTTAGGGACCATCTAAGCCTTCTTACGTCCACACGTACGAAATGAAGTAATTTTAAACAAAGTTTATCTTACGTTTAACGACGTGTTGATTAAAATCGCTGATACCTGACAGGTAGTTTACAAGTTTCGAACTGAAAATAAACTTGGAATACGGCTAGTAATCTTACCTGTGTAGTCAGGGAAGCAGATAGTAAGAGGAGATTTCTTAATTTTTTCTTCAAACAAATCCTTTTTGTTCATGAACAGAATTATAGATGTATCTGTGAACCACTTGTTGTTGCAGATAGAGTCGAACAGTTTCAAACTCTCTTGCATCCGGTTCTGCGAACAGAAAAAACAGCAATTTAAAGACTTTTTCATGTGAGTGTAATGCCACGCTCCGGGGAAGCCCAGTCCATTAAAAACACCCGCGTAATGATGTACTAGCTCTTGACGGAGTGCAACCAAATGAGCACCTCTCAACATTTCCGCATCCCACACTGCAACTATGCTCCAGCTATGCTCTACCCAATGAAGCCAACTGCTTTTCAACTCATACATTTCAGAGGCGTTTTATTTTAGTTCGTGAAGAGGGCGGTGGAAAACTCTGGAAAGGGAACGACGAATGTTGCGTCTGGAAACTAGAAGGCTTTATTTTCATAATGAAAGTTTGAATTTTCTACCCAGTTTATCTTTTCCATTATGAGGATTTAATTGATGACATACAGCCGCGTATTTTCGGTGCTTAGTGCCTCGCTGCAGCAACGATCCGCTCGACTTAAGATAGGAAAAACGCAACAAGTAGAGAACGACTTAAAAATTTAGTACGTTGAGTTTAAAAGAAAATGACCTTGAAAGGATGGATAAAAAATGTTTTCTATTAAAAACGCTATGGTGAAGCGCAAGCGAGTTCTGTCCGGGTTGTTTTGGTCGGATCTCAACGTTCACCTAAAGAACGGATCGAGCATTCAGGGGCTGCGGAATCGCTCCGGAGCGCTTCGCTTCGCTTCGCAGCAGCCCAGCGGAGGGGAGGGGAGGGGAGGGGAGGGGAGGGGGAGGGGCAAGAGCGGTCGATATCTGGAGAGGGGAGAAGCTGCGAGGGAGAAAACGTGGCTTACTGTTATCTGCCTGATTAGCCTCTCAGCGTTGCCCAAAAGACAAATACTCATTCCCTGGAATTCCTGATAGTACTATAGCTGAAACCATAGACGAGATCTAATCCATTTGGCTACGTTGGCAGTTCAAACCTGCAGTTACAACGCTGGAAGTTTGGCTCCTAAATTTTCACTTCCTGTAAAATCATAGGTGGACGCAGCCGGGATTGAACCAAAAAGATCACACTCGTTCCTTTCGACAATTTGTTTTCAACGATGGAGACCCTCCCTTTTAACCCATAACAGCCCAAAGTATTTGAAATTTAGCTTAAGAGAAATCGGAAGGGTTGTTTCCATCAAAATACAAAATTTTTAGCTTTGAGAAATCCCTAAATCATTAACCCACTACTATCACCTATGCCATTCGGAAACAGAAAAAATATTTTGGAGGATCTTTTTAGTTCAGTATATTGTCAAAATTCAAAAATATCACCTCTCTGAAAACGTGAAATTTGATAATTTGGGCATTTTCCAAAGCTTAAAATTTCGTAATTAGATGGGGAAAATATTTCTAATTTCTCTTTTAAGAGAAATTTAGCTTAAAAGCTAAAGTTCACTCCAAATACTTTGGGCTGATATGGGTTAAATTTCGGGTTTCCAGACGGGTGATATTTTTAGGCGCGAGGCGCAGCCGAGTAGCCTCTTGTTTAAATTGTGACAAAACTAAACTGAAAAGTTCCTCTAGTATACTTTTTTTTCTGTTCCGGCAGGGTATCGCTGGGCGGTAGTGGGTTAATTAATCTTTGGTTAGCTCTAGTTTCGATGCTTCGCAATTCGCTTGACGACAAAAGGTTAGGAACAAGAGGGGCTGGAAATGTTGTTTTTGAGTGTATTTGCTCATTTTGTATCAGATGAAATTTGCGAGGCATTTCTTTTGGAGAAAGCGTGGAGGCAATGAACGCTGACCTTGCGCTCGCAGCGCCAAATCCAATCGCCAACCATAAAGCACATCGACGGCATTCGCACGAAGCGGCGGCGGCGGTGGCGGCGGCCAAGACGGAGAGCAGCGGGGCTACCACGCTCTTGTTCGTTCGTTTGTTCGTTCGTTCTTTTTTTTTTTTTTCCTCCACCGCCTTTTTGGAAAGTGGGTTAGTGCTGGTTAGTGCATGGTTAGTGGGTATTGTTAATTGACTTGACTCTACA
>Ga0058701_10002175_pt1 | contig 14648 bp, 7 predicted proteins | sample AgamicOrMae_FD_97039 | JGI IMG/M metagenome (GOLD analysis project Ga0058701, IMG submission 97039) | Agave microbial communities from Guanajuato, Mexico - Or.Ma.e | ecosystem: Host-associated > Plants > Phyllosphere > Phylloplane/Leaf | place: Guanajuato, Mexico | collected 2012-06-04 | reverse complement strand
GTACCAGACTAAGTTGGTTTGTGTTGTTACTCCATCCCGCGTTTTACTTCGAAGGAGATAAGGTAATATTATGAGGGTGAGGGGCTTTTTAAAAAAGTTCCGTGGTTGTTTATAGAAAACGATAATCCACACACAGCTAAACATGAAATATCGCTTGAAAGGTTCTTTTGGTTTACCGAAATCAATAAAATTCCCGTCAATTCTTTTGTGCTCTACAAAAGATTATTTGCTAGAAACCAGTTATTTTTCCAGAGCATTCCCTTTTCTTAATTATTTAAAAATTAAATAAGACTTTTCGCCGGTATTGAAAGAACCTAAAATCTAGTTAAAACCTCAACATTTGTTGTTCTTTTTTTCTTTTTCACAGCCAAAGAAGTCTGAGAAAGCCGAGTGGCAGAAGAAGTGAACTATTAATTTATTTACCTCGAAAACAAAAATGTTTTTCAAACAAATCGTTTGTAAATTATCCTCATTTCAAATTACATTGTGTATTTTATAGCAATATCCGAATGTGTACTTTCCTCAATTCGACATGTTTGGTACCCAAACAGTGAATCATTAAAATCTAACGAAAAAAAGGGGGCTCGAGTGTCGAGCCTCAGACAAAAATTTTCTTAAATTAAGTTTATACTTCCAGAACCCCTTTTCCTTCATCACAAATGGCATTTTTTTCGCCTAGTGTGTTGGAAGTACCGTAGGTTAACCTTTTTTTTAAATTTTGTCTCCTGAAATATTTTTTTCTGGTGATTTTGAGAAAATATGGGATTTTTTTCATTTTTGGTCTTTTTGCTGCATGTTTTTTGGCGGTTTTTTAATCTTTCTTTCTCTGTACCAAGCCAACATAAAACTCTTGAATTATTCGCAAAATATGAAAAAGCGAAGTCTCTGCTTATATTTTGACTTATTGTTCATAAGCGACTGGTTTTGTTTTAATTTCTATTATTTATGTTGGTTTGCGTATCAATTTTTCCAGCTGTTTGAATAGCAGTATCTTCATCAGCTGCCTGAATCGCAGTATCATCCTTAAACCTGCAAACATTTTTGACACATTTTTTGACAAAACAATGACATTTTTAATGCATGTTTTTTTCACACTCTGGTGTTGGTATAACAAAAGTAATACCGCATTTCAATTTTTTTTATGGCGACATTTTTTTCTTTTTTATTGAGACAGGGTAAATTTGAGAAATTTCACTTTTTTGTAAAACTTCTAAAAAAATTAAAATAGTTCATTATTCTCAAACGCCACCGATTCTGGATACGTCTGTTCTGCAGTATTGTAATAATTACTGAGGTAATATTGAACAAAGGTGAGAATTGAGGCTTTTTCACTTTCCTTGCAATTTATCTTAACCGTCTTGTATTCTTCAATTTTAGATAAGCTATGAATCAAAATTAGCGCATTGAAAAAATTCGTAGTTTACTACCATAGAGATTCTTTCCCCTTTAAACTTTTTTCTTCAAATCTTACTAAAGTCCAAACATTTATTTATATCATTCATTACTAGGCTGTGACAATCACAAACCTTACGAGGAAGTTACAAAAGCTAAAACTAATGATTTTGTCAGTGCCTTCTGCTTCATAAAAACTTTGCCGACATCACACCCTACAATAATACAGTACACTCACATGCTTGCGCCTTACCAGCATCCTGAATACAACGGATTAATATTTTTACAAGAGATCGTCTCGAATAAAGTAAGGTCATTCGTCCATTTGAAAATCGAACCATCTTTGCTCCGTTCACCGCTAACAAGAATTTACCTTATTGTGAGTGAGAAATAAAAGTGTGTTTTGCTGATCTCTTTCTTCAGTGCTCATAATAACGAAGACGTTCTCCGATGGTAGCCAACTTATTGAAATCTAGAGGCGTATATTGACATATTCGGACTCAGACATCAAGTAGACGTCTATATTAGACGATCTTTAAAAGGGCTAGGTGGCCGCAAATGTGATATCTATTAGACATCTATAGACGTCTATTAGACATGTATCAGACGTCTAGTCCGTAGACATATTAGATGTCTACCAGTTGTAGACGTAGACGTCTAATAGATGCCTATAGATATCTAATATTGTAATAGCCATCAGATTTCAGCCACTTAGCTCATCTATAGATAGTCTATTATAGACGTCTATCTGCTGCCTGGGGAGGACAAAGTTACCAAATTCCACCGCAGTTTTATTCAGGATATTTACGCTTATTGTTTCTGCTACTTGAACCATTTTGCTTGTGGCTTTTCCAACAACAATTTCGCCGAAACTAATGCGCTGTGCTCTTGTTTTGTTCACAGAAAAAACCGGATTGGTCAAAGAAGGGAGACGAAAAGAAGGTAAAGGACAGCGAAGAGGTTGAAGCATGAACACCTTCTCCCAACTCCCTTTGCAAACAAGATTTGTAAATTATTTAAGATCACACATTCTATTTATTTTTACTTTAAATCAATCCTTATGCACCATGAAGGACACTTTTTATTAAGTCTTTATCTCGCTCGGATCATGAAGATGGGAGGATCTGCAGAAAACATCAGTAAGCAAGTCTTTCAAAAATAAAAAGATCCTTGTTTTGTCTGTGGATGTTTTATTTTCCTGGTGTTGGTACCCCCAGCATGGTGACTGGCATGACCCTCAAGGTAGTTTGGGAACCCCTTCGAATGTTGGCAAGCATGACAAACCCCGTTTAATATCCATCACAAATCAAACTTGTATTCCAAATACAGACGATTTTGTTACATGAGGTGACATACCACGGCGGGTTTGAAAGTCTGGATCCGAAGGGATTTGCCCTGAAGGGGTTTGATTTTGTGGGTTGGGAAGCGATCAGATCCGTTTTTTATCGGCTAGAGGGAACTACTTTCGCATTTAACATAGCAGTCCAAGTCTGTCATATTGGATGAGATCTGTGATTCGGGGAGGTTACCTGTCAATCCGTATGAACCATTTTAAGCAGGTAGCCAATCCTGAACCCTGGTTGCTATATAAGATGGTCATCCCGATGAAATGAGTTACCAGTATTCCGTTGGACGAGGAGGTTAGATTGTAGATTAAATTGGATTCTCGTCGGAGGTCTAACCATGAGGGAATACAGTTGTATTCCTCTCATGGTCTAACACTTTGTTAGCCGTGCGCCCGCTGTCCAAAGCGTAGGCATGGCTCACCGCACGGATGTGTAGCGGGCTGCCTACCCACCACTTGTAGTTTGAACGCTCACATTACAAATGATTTAAAATACATTTTTCAATAAACGATGTTTCTTTAAACGATGCTCAAAAACTACGCTCGATGTTGATAACGGAATCCCGTTTTCGCAGAAATTGAAAACGTGGCGCTAATTTTAGTTTTCGGCTTGTACTTTCACGCAATATAATTCATGGGTATTGGAAAAGCCTTAATTCCTGTTATTTTCTTGTAAACAACTGTATTTCCTCGTGGCAGTTTTGTTCGGGTTGACGGCATTTCTTTCTGGCGGGAATATCAAAAAATAAATTCAAAAAAATAGTAATGTCTAAGATACTTTATCGAAGAATTTTAAGTATTGCTAAGTTACTTTCTACACTTCACGATCCTAAACTTCTAAAAAAACTGATACGTGTTTTCTCTGCTTGGCAGATTATTCCCTTCTATGTAGTGATGGCATTTTTTCCCATTCAAAAGAGCGTTGCCCCGTCTCGCATTTTAAATACCGACTTTTTCTAGTTGTCTATAAAATAAAAATACGTTGACACTCTGAGAGTAGAGTTGGGGGAGAAGATAAAAACTTGTCGCTTGCTATTGAAGTAGGGCGAGGGAGAAAACGGGTTGTTGAAAGTTGAATGTAGAGAGAGGGATACTCCAAACTGGTCGAATTCATGTCGTCGTATTTTATTTGTTTCTTTTTCTAACTGATACGGATTCGCGACTGGCCTAGAAAATGGCTTCAGAAATATAACAGAGTAACAAGTCGGGGAAGCTGATTTCGGGGGAGAAGGAAAACTTTTGTTATTTCGAACAATTGTATTTTGTGTAAAATAAGAAAATGAATGAGTATTTCCTGTGCGCTTACTTCGTCGTAGTATCATCAGTAAGTCCACCAAATATTTTAATAGTTTATAATAATCAAGGGGGAAGCAAAAATGTTCAAGTTGTTTCAGAGCATTTAACATTGAAGTATTTAATCAGTGTAAGGTTCGGATCGGTGACTCGACAATCTACGAAGTTTCGCCACAAATCAATCAAGTAAAAAATTGGATTCCGCAAGGTTTGTACGGTAGCTCGTGGGCATCTTGGCGCTCTGTTCTGAGGTTTTTCAAGCGCTGTAAAACTTCTACCAATTTTGATGCAAGGTAGCGTATGGGAAGGGCGGGTGAGAGGCTAAGATTCGGAAAGGTCTGATGTTGTTTGTAGAGTGTTAATATTTCCAAGGGAACAGCCATCAATAGAGTGCCAGGAGTTAGGGAAATTGTCTTCTGAAGTTAGTCACAGTTGTAGAGATACTCCGGGAGCAAAAGTAACGCCATCTTTCGGCGAAAAGGGCACAATTGAGAGCGAAAGAGATAGCCTAGAGCTGGTAATATATTCCCACCCTATTGGTGGGTCTGGAACCAATCCTAGCCAATCAGAGCGGTCCCCGGCTTTTGCGCCTCTCCACATTCGAGCAGCGGTGGGAGGGAGAGGCACAGCCTTTTGTCGATTGATAAACGCGTTTCTCCGATGAACGAGCAAGCGTACCGCCCTATGCTGTTGTTTTCAAATCTCTGATTTTTAAGAAATCGAGATTTTAGGTTCTAGAGAATACTGACCAGTTGTATTGTTTTTAAAATTCTAACGTGTAATTAAAGTAAAACTCCTTGGTACGAGCCGGAATATCTTAGTTTCACAAAAAATATTCCGGCATAGTGAATTAAAAAAATGTTAAAGGGTTGGATGCGAAAAAGTAACTCTGATGGTCCGGGTACAGGTCCAATTCAGGGTACAGGTTTGTTTGAAGAAGCACATATTTTTCTTTGATTCACGACTTAAACAAGGTTATTTAACGTGCTTAAGTGAGAAAGTGTAATACTTAAAAAAAATAACACTTTAGGATATAAATATCAATTAGGGGAAGCCGAGGCTCATTGAGGAACTTTTTTTCAAACCGACCTGGGGAGCGCAAGGGGGCTGACACCACGTACATTGTACTCAGAGATTAACCGCTGCGCCCCCTAGCGAAGTCGTAGGAACTAGCGCGGGGTCGAAGGGGAGGGGGAGGGGGAAGTCATGGCCTCTGATTGGTTGTTCGGACTTCGTCTGCTGCTGCTCCTGCCCCACACCCTCCTACGACCTGCGCCAGTTCCTACGACTTCGCTAGAGGGCGCAGCGGACGCCCGACCAATCAGAGGCCACGACTTTCCCCCTTACCTGCCCCTCACCTACCCCTCACCTGCCCCTCACCCTCCTTCGACCCCGCGCTTGTTCCCACGACTTCGCTAGGGGGCGCAGCGGTTAAGCTAACCGGAAGTTCCATTGCAGCGGCGCATCTTATACATATATAATCTTTGGGGAGCGCAATGTTGAACCGATTTTGACGATCCCAAGGCCAAACGGTAGTTCATAGCGCCAGCAAACGTTTTGTGGAAAAGCAAATTGCTCGATGTGGCCCGCTCTTATACAAAATGCCCCTAACTCGGGCGCTAGGGAGGAGTCGGCTGGGATCGCCCCTGCCGCTCTGAAAATGAATCTGAAATGACGGACTGATCTGATGGTTTAATGCGACAATCGAACTGTCGCACACCACCGCAATCAACTAGAGCCCAAGTTAACCCGAGCTGGGCAAGTAGGTTGTGATAACGTCTTCATTGGGTGTCGTTCTTCTGATATGGAACGGTTTTGCTTCCGCTTTTTATTTGGTGGCTCAATTTAGAAGAAATCATTTTGAAGAAGGAAGACAACCAAGACGACCACAACACAAGGATGATAAGGTGAGCGTTATTTCTATATTTCAAGTATTAATATCGGTAGCTTTACTTCTAGAAACGCAATACTGTACTTTCCGGTCGGAGCCAAACATTTCCGCGCTCCTTTTCTTGAACAGGTCTGCGGTAGTTGGAATGCATTGGCAGTTCTTGAGGTAAGATATCGGTTGCATTAGCTCTTGCATTTGGGAACCTGTTGAAACAAGTAACAGTCGCTAAACAAACGATATAAAGATTGCATTTTTCGTCTTTGCTTCGCATGGGGAACTTCGGCCGTAGCCAAAGCATCAATACAAACCGTGCCTTGGCGAGCCTTGCCAGCCCTGGCGTAACACAGGTACTTGGTATCTCGTGCGCTCGTCTGCGCGCTCGGTCCTCTGCAAGCAAGATGGCGTCGTTGCAGTTAGAGCTTCAACAGGGCCGGCTAGGCTCGCCACGGTATGGTTTGTTTTGATGCCTCAGCTACGGCCGAAGTCCCCCATTCCATTACGGTATCTTCTGCCCATCCCTTCACCTTTTGTATTATAAAACTGTTTTCATGATGTAGTTTTGTTTGCTAAAACTAGACTTGAGTAAGCGCTGCTGCTAAAGCTAATTATGGTTAATAATAGAAGAAGAAAAAGTAAGAATGGTAGCGACTATTATTTTCTGTTGGCATGTGCCTGCGTTATTTGTTGATTCGTATGTCCTCTGTTGTCTGTAGACGCCCACTGCTACTGATCAAGGTCAGTTCGATAGTAACCTAACCATATACGAAGTTATAAATGAACTGTATACATTAAATGATATCTAGCGTACAATGTGTGGTAGCTTTTATAGATACCGGTATATAAAAAAGGAGGCCGCTGCCTGGACTGGAGTTAACTCGTAATAGCTTAACCTGTGCGTTGTAAAGAATCTTCCTTCGCCTTGATTTAAAACCGGATATAACACCACTTCTGTTTTTATGCGCCCGCTGACAAAAACGATAAACAGAACTCAATGAATGCTTAGCGTATTGCCTATCCGTTATTAGTCTTACTATCAAGACTCTAAATAAACGCCATCTTGAAAACTACAATAGAAAGATTGTGTAAGATAACATTTTGGAGGTTGTATTTTTACGCGTGTGCTCCACCCTTCGTCGCCAAGCAGAGCGGAGCGGCAGCGAAGCGAGGCTCGAGATACCTGACCGAAATAAGGTTAACAGGGCATAGGTTATCCCAAACCTATGCGGCTTCTTGTGATAACGCACTAAAAGATGGAACCAGGGTAGAAACAGAGCTGTAAAATGCACATTTTGTAACAATTGAGTGTTGTGTTTAATAAAGTCGAGTGCTCAGGACAGGCAAGACCTCCGTACAAGTTATGTTAGTAAACAGAAATAAAAGTTACGCATAAGAGCAACATTTTCTGAATACTAGACACGAGGGCCAAGATTGTAGATGTTGAGTAAGTCGCTTTATGTGCAGGACGAAGAGGAAGAAGAGGAAAGTGAGGAGGAAACTGTAGAGGTTGAGGAACCACCACCGGAACCCGTAGTCGAGGAAACTCCCGAATCCCGCGTCGCAGATGCTGTGGCTGTTGTCGCCCATAAAGCAGACGATGCCGTCCATGAAGCCATGTTGGTCCTAGAGAAATTGCTACATCCTACACCATCCCCTGTTCCCCCTCCCGCTGCAGGCGAGGGCCCGCAACCAGCTGAAGGTGCAGCTCCTCCAGCTGAAGGAGAGGCTGCACCTGGGGAAGGTGGGGCACCGCCTGCTGAAGGCGCGGCTCCGCCAGCTGAAGGCGCAGCTCCATCAGCTGAGGGCGCAGCTCAACCTGCTGAAGGGGCTGCTGTCCCAGCGGAAGGTGCGGCCCCACCGGCTGAAGGCGCGTCTGCCGCGACCGGAGCAGCTCCAGCTGCATCAGAAGTGGCTGCACCTCCAGCTGAAGCACCACCAGCTGAAGCACCACCAGCTGAAGCACCGCCAGCTGAAGCACCTCCAGCTGAGACAACTCCTGCAGCTGACGCTGCCGCTCCCCCAGCCGAAGCCCCTCCGGTGGAGGCACCTGCCGAAGCTCCTTCTGCTGAAGCCCCACCAGCTGAAGGAGCTGCTCCTGCTGATGAAGTAGCGCCTGCAACTTCAGCTGAAGCTGCTGTCCCGGCTGAAGGTGCGCCGGCTGAAGGAGCACCAACGACAGAAGCTACTGCGGAGGGTGCACCAGCTGAAGGAGCACCAGTGGCAGGAGCTCCTGCTGAAGGAGGAACGAGGGAAGAAGCTCCAGTGGCCCCCACTCCGGAACCCAAGCTTACTCCAGAAGCCAAGGCCGATTTAGCTGCCGCTCAAGCTGAGGCGGCGGCAGAACGTCTGGAAGCCCTTTTAAGTCAGATCCAGGAGTTAGTTGCGCCGATGTTGCCTCAGCCGGAGCCTGAACCCGAACCTGAGCCAGAACCCGAACCGGAAGTGGAACCAGAACCTGAGCCTGAGGAAGAGGCGCTCCCAGAAGAGCCACCGAAAGTGGAAGAGCCACCGGAAGCTGCTCTCGATCATGTAGATGAGATTGAAGTCAGCGAGAATATCAAAACAGCTGCTCAGAGAGCAAAGGCAGCAAGAGAAAGAATTGAACAAGCCATGGCGCGGATCCAGCAGGCCATGGCGAAGGCGGAACCTTCGCTGCCGAAGCCAGCGGATGAAACAGCACCTGCAGCTGCGGAAGGAGAGGCTGTTCCTCCCCCAGCTGAACAACCAGCACCTGCCGCGGCAGAACCTGCACCAGTGGAAGGTGAAGAAATGCTCTGACCAGAACTCTCCATTATTGAGTTCTTAATAATTTCTTTCTTTGTGGAACATGTGTAAAGCAGATAGTTATTCGCGTATGTTTTGTTTCAGCTGCAGCGTAACCATCTAAAAGACTCTTCAAAAACCCTCGAAGCCACCAATGGGCTTGAATTATTAAATTTTACCGGTGTTCAGGGAAAATGCCGATTTTTTTGACGGACGAGCGATGTGGAGTTGATTTTTCCGAGCTTTCCTGTCACGTTTGAAAACCACAGTTTTTCATGGTTTTGGCTTGTACTGGGCGTGATATCGACTGCTATTGATGTTCTCGAACTGGGCTTGCAGTTTTCAAACAGTTGTAAATCCATGTGAATATCTGCCACAACGTTTTGAAATAAACCCTTAAACTCTCTCAAGATGAAAATATTTTTTTCTCTGTCCTTGTCCCATGTGTCCCTCAACAAACAAACTCACGCACACACAAAACACACCTTTTACCCGTGTTGCCTTGTGTTAATCGCCTGTTGCGTGTTGAGTGCTGTGCATTGGTATCTTATGGTATCCAAGGACCGTTAGCATCCCTCTATGGTAAGTTAGAATCTAAGAGCTATACTCTTAGGTGTAAAGCAATATTCTTAAGTAGGTGTGTGATGTAGACATGGTAAAGCCAACGGTGGAGTAGTATAGGCTGTCGTCATATCGGCAGGATGAGGACGAGAGTGAAGAGGAAGAAGAAGAGAAGGAACCCCCGCCAGAAGTGAAGGTCACAGAGGCCGTTAAAATTGTCGCTGGGAAGGCAGAGCATTTCGTGGAAGAGGCTGAGGCAGCTCTGGCGATACTCCGCACGGCTCCACAGCTCCAGCCGCCTCCGCCCGAACCAGAGCCTGAACCAGAGCCGGAACCAGAACCGGTCGTCGAAGCTATACCTACACCTGAACCTACGCCAGAACCAGTCGAAGAACCCCCTCCAGAACCGACGCCAGAGCCAACGCCAACTCCTACACCGGAACCACCAGCCGAACCACAAATAGATCCGAATGTTGACGAAGAAGAGGTCCGAGCACAGATTGCAGCTGAAAAGGCTGAAGCCGCTGCCGCCAGGCTAGAAAACTTGCTCGCTGAAATTGAGAGCATGGTCCAGAAAATTGTACCTGAGCCGAAACCAGAACCGGAACCTACACCAGAACCCCCTGCAGAGGAAGCTGCTCCAGCAGAACCAGAAGCTCCCCCAGAACCGGAACAGCTTCCCGAACCAGAACCTGAACCGGAGCCAGAGCCTCTGCCTGAACCGGAACCAGAACCGGAGATGGAGATCTTGGAGAAGGTTGACGAGGAACCGCTGAAGGATGAAATCAAGTCGGCAGCGCTGAGAGCGCGGCAAGCGAAGGAGCGCATCGAGTTGGCTCTGGCAGCTCTTCATGACATGATGCAGGAGACTGGCCATGAGGCTCTGGCGAAGCTGCCCGCTCTGGTCACGGCAGCCGCTCATGTCCATGCCCACGCCGCAGCCGCGGCTGCGACCGCTACAACAGACGACGAAGCAGAAGCGGAAGGTAAGACTACAATCACGCTTTTGCGATTCACACTACCTGTAAGCGATATCTCTAAATTGTAGATAACTTAGCCGTTTCTATGGTTATATTTCTTATTTGCTTCATTATGCGATAGCCTTGAGGGACTTCAGTCATAAAGTTGTCTCTGTGGACTTTCTCGCAAATGGAATAAAAAAAATCTTCATCGAGAGGATTTTGAGAAAATCTTCTTTTTTTTTATCATTGGGATTGTAAAATAAAAACGTGGTCTCTTTTAAGACTTTGAAAACTAGTACCGGTGCATACTTGTATAATTAAAGAAAATCAATTTAATGGGTCATATGTTGCCGCGAAAGAATGTTGAAGCTACTTAATGGTAGAGCATTATAACTTCGTAGAGAGGCGCTAATTGTGTCCCCTGCCATTGGGGGTTGCCATGATGGGCACAATGTAGTCTATTTCTTACGGGCGAACTGTGCTCAATATGGCGAAGGTGCCAGTGGTGGGGGTTTGATTTGCGCCTCTCTACTAAGTTATAGGGCTTCACTTAATAGTTACTTGAAGTCATTTGTGATCTCCACTGTACGGTACGTTGTATAGTTTATAGCTGCAAGAAGTGGTTAGTAAACATTTAACAAAACATTAGTGAATATTTAACAAAACATTAGTAAACATTTAAGTTCGAGTAGAAATGTTGCATAAAATTATTTAGAATAGCCTCTCATAGATCATTTTAGTAAAATTAAGTCTGTTACTAATTTGACTGTCGTTTTTTTGATAATTTTACATCATACAGAGTAGTGCTTTTCTGTACTTGATAGTATAATCTCATACAGCGAATAGACTCTGTTCGGGATAGAATTTGGTAGATTTAGATATTTCTGGCAGACTTGCAAGACTGGTGAACCTTCATCAGTTACGAAACTGTCCCGTATAGTTAGCTAATTTATAAGTGATTGTTGCCGATGCTTATTCACATATTGAATCGGGAATGTTCTGACTTTTTTCTTTTCATTATTACAGCGCCTGCGTAGCATTTCAAACGTCGGCAACTCAAACGGAGAGAGGAAGGACTCAAAAGTCACTCAGGAGTCGAAAGATACCCAAAACGACAACCCAGACGCCAACATTAAGGAATCAACAAAAAGCACATGGGTTAACTGATAATATTCTGTAAATGTACAGTGCCAGACAAAAAATATCCGACTTTCATAACGCCTGTCTTTGATTTCTATAAAATAATATACCTCTGTCAGGACTGTGCATTCTTTTAGTCTCAACCTTACGATTGCTATCATTTCACCTTCTTATAAAAATCTGTTTTGATTGTTTGTCAAAATAGGTAATTATTGAATGTGATGGTTTTAGATACAGGATGTTGGAAAACATCGTCTCATTTTTAAATGTATCTTTTTTTTTATGTTTGGGCATTAAATCGAGGTTAGTATTTGAAGTGTGTGAAGGATTTTTGTAAGGATCAAATTCAATTAGCATAATCTCATGAGATCAAGATTTTGTGTGCAAGGCCGTCGACGGGGGGTGGGGGGGGGTGGCAGGAGAGAGGTTCATGGGCCCGGACCGTCAAGGAGGCATGGCTGTAGAATGGGGGGGGGTCCTTGAAATTTTTAAAAAAGGGGACGGGATGAACCTTTAAGGCTAGAGGTCCCGCTAGAGAGCCTCACTGGGAGAGAGGCGACAACTTATTCCCGAGGTGTGCGCTGATTCGTGGGATGCATCAAACCAGCACCGCTGATTGGTAGAATGCAAGGGTAACGTGGCAGTTTACGCCTCTCTTCCTGTGAGGCTCTCTAGTCCTGACTTGGCGTCGTCAGCCCTTTCTCTGTGCCAATAAGAAATGAAATCGCACCTCTTCAATCTCCAGTCTTCATTCTGCATGTTGCAAGTAAAATATTAGGAAAGCATTGTGGACGCATGATGAGTCTAATATTTTTTGACAATGCGGGGAAGTGGACCACACGATTCTCTTCAATACAACGATTTGCTCTTCAAGTCCAACAAAGCAATGTTGAATACGCTGTGAATATGAGCTGTTGGGGACAGCAACAGCGGAAAAGCTGTTCATAACCAATCCAACCATTTTAAGCTCATAAAAAAAAAAACTCCCAAGAGTAGATAGTCGATATCTTACACATAAAAAACTATAGGCCTAAACCTTCTTGTTCAGACCTCACGATACCGCTAGTTATTGGAGGCTACATCAAGATCCACTGTTGCATCGCCAACAATGACTGTAAACATGCTTCTTGGCCTGATCGGGAAAATGTGTGTTGGCTGATAATGTCTTTTGTCATGGGAAATGTTCTCAAGATTCAAGCACCAGGATATTCTCACATGACGTGGTAAGCTCATCTTATATCATGATCTTGACCCTTTACGTTTTCTCCAGATTGAGTAAGCTACTACTACATCAAAATTAAACCCCTATGGAATTACACAGTAAAAACGACATATCTGTTTTAGGGAGTTTTATGCCTATTTTGGATGTGAAACTAGAGCGGGGATACTTTGTATTTTGGTTATTTTTCAAGATAGGCCTATGTTCAGCCATGTCATTCAAAAGGTCTCGAAGAGAGCTTTCCATTGATAAGGCTGAACTCAGGTCTATGTCGAAAATCAACCAAAATACGTACTACCCCCGTTTTCGTTTCTCACACAAAACGTATAGCATTCCCTAAAACGGGTGTTTTGTTTTTACTGTGTCATTTTAACCCACTTTCTATTTTTTTCGAAATCCGTGCAGTTTTTACTGTGCAGTGGTTTTGAAGCTGTAAAACATAGCGTATAGCGCGTTGTTCCTCTTTTGTAAATTTTAAATTTAACTGAGTGAGCCTTTCCCAGCCTCGGGAATGAGTCTTAGTCCCACAAAAACGTAGTACTAGTATTGTTAGATCTTGAATGACGCTCGCCTTAAACGAACGTAAGCATGTTTATGATCATAGTACTGTTCCGTAACTCAATGTTTATTGTATCTAGGATGGGTCAGATTCAGAGGAGGAAGAAGAGGAAGAGCCCCAACCTGCCCCTAAGACTAAGGTCACAGTGGCGGTCGAAGTCGTTGCCGAGAAGGCGGTGCACGCCGTGGAGGAAGCGGAAGCTGCCATAGCGATGCTTCGACCCGCTTTGCCGCCCTCGCCTTCGCCCGCTCCAACGCCCGCTGCGACTCCACTTCCCCCCGAAGAAGCACCAGGCGAAGCACCAGAAGGCGAAGCACCTGCAGGTGAAGCTCCTACAGAAAGCGCTGATGTTTCCATTGCTCCCACACCAGAGCCTCCGGCAGCTCCCACACCGGAAGTCACTCCTCCCACGCCTGAACCCACCCCCACGCCAGAGCCAGTTCCCGCCACTCCTGAACCTCCGGCTGAAGAGGCGAAGCCGGAAGAACCGGCGGTTGAGCTGAAACCGGAAGAAGTAGAGGCAGTTGAAGCGGCCCAGAAAGCAGAGGCTGCTGCTGCGAGGTTGGAAGCACTCCTCGCTGAAATAGAGGGCATGGTCCAGATAATTGCACCAACGCCGGAACCAGCCGCAACTCCAGAACCGCTGCCTGACAGCGGAGCTCCAGCAGAGGGCGCCCCTGAAGCTCCAGCAGAGGGCGCCACTGAAGCTCCAGCAGAGGGCGCTCCTGAAGGTCCTGCGGAAGAGGCTGCTCCTACGCCAGCTGAGACGCCTGTCCCTGAAGAGCCTGCGCCTGAAGCTGAGCCTGAACCGGAACTCGAGCCTGAACCAGAGCCTGATCCTGTCTTGGAAGTTCTGGAGCATCTGGAGGAGGAGCCTGTGAACGAGGCCGTGAAGGCTGCGGCCTTGAGAGCTTTGCAGGCGAAGGAACGAGTTGAAGCTCTGATCGCTCAGCTGGCGGAGATGATCCATCTCGCAGGACAAGACGCGATCCTCAAGGAAGCTCATGCCGCTATTCTTCTTCACGTTGCTAAGGCAATTGGCAAGCAAGCTCCGTTGGAACCTTTGCCCGTGCCCGTACCCCCACCAGCTGAAACACCTCAGCCTCCGACAGGTACGATATTTTTTTCGAAAGAGCAAGATACAAAGTTAGCAATTACGAAGCGAATCAATTACCGCACGTACGTGGTACAAATGTTAGGAATACGACACGAGAGAAGGACGCTTTTTACTTTATTTTAAAAGTCGCAATCCTATTTTTTATGTTCCCAGTGAAAACGTTTATCAGGGGGTAAAAACGGCCCGGTGACTTTTTATTTTTTTTTCAATTTTTTTCCTTTATTGCAGAAGTTACATAGATCACCTTTCTTTGATGAATCACGACATAACAGTTATTTAATGCTTTGATACGTTGAAGTTCACAACTCAATTTGAAATGTTTTTTTTTATCATTTTTTTAATCCTAAACGTCATACTTGGTCGGGGGTAAAAACAACCCGGGGATATTTTTTCAAAATTATTTTTTCTT
>Ga0058701_10002174_pt1 | contig 14649 bp, 8 predicted proteins | sample AgamicOrMae_FD_97039 | JGI IMG/M metagenome (GOLD analysis project Ga0058701, IMG submission 97039) | Agave microbial communities from Guanajuato, Mexico - Or.Ma.e | ecosystem: Host-associated > Plants > Phyllosphere > Phylloplane/Leaf | place: Guanajuato, Mexico | collected 2012-06-04 | reverse complement strand
TTTTTTTCAGTGCGACATGTAGCGTTAGAAAATCAACCACTGGTTTGAGATTCAATTAAAATAGAGTAACTAGGTCGAAAATTGTGAATTTGTAGCTGATTAGTGAAATTGTGGTCCAGAGCAGAGGATGCGAAAACATCTTCAGCAGCGAGCATAGTGCCGGAACAATCGCTATGGCCAGTCCAGGCTCACCGGCGGTCTACATTTTTCTGCTCTCCTTATGTTTAATCAACTCAGCCTTCGCCCAAGGTATGTTCATACACTGTTCGAACAAAATTTACATCCCAAGGCAGCTTCTAAAACTTGCCGCACGATAACGGCGTTGGTGGCTGGTTGCCTACCCGGCCGGCGTCTGGGTTGATCTCAAAGACGTGGGTTCGTTTGGTCTTAAAATGAGTGGGTTTTAACAGAAGCGCTTTTTGACTTCCGAAAGGGAATGGCGGGGCTTTGAGTCGCCAAAGCAAATGCAAGACGATGTCAACAGTGTTTCAGGGAGAAGGAAAGGGTTTGCCGCGCGAGGCGCCACCGAGTGGCGCCACTGAGCGACGCAACTTTTGGGTTCGGCAGTCGCGACACGCGATGCGAAACCATTGCCTTTCGCGAAACTGCTTAGGTGGTCTCAACGATAGATCTTCCTCATACACTCTCATACACTTACAGTAACCGATAAAACACACAAATTGAATCTGTTCTACAATGCACCGGTACATACGAGTGAAATTTGCTGGGTAGCTGTCAAGCGCCAAAAACCACAAGCGCCAACGCCGCAAGCGCCAATCCGTAATCGCCAAACGAGGAAAGTCGCAAACGCCAAAGGTCTTAACCGCAATACTAACCTTACCTAACCTAACTTAGCCTAACTTAACCAAATTTGACCTAACCTATACGAACTTTGGCGTTTGCGACTTTTCTCGTTTGGCGGTTACGGACTGGCGCTTGCGACGTGGCGCTTGTGGTTTTTGGCACTATCGAATGCCCCCCGGATTTGCTTAACCCATAACAGCCCGAAGTATTTGGAGTGAAATTTATCTTAAGAGAAAATGGAAGGATTTTTTCCCGCTGAAATACGCTATTTTGAGCTTTGGAGAATGCCTGAATTGTTAAATTTCAGTTTTCCAGAGGGGTCATATTTTTTGAATTGTGACAATACTAAACTGAAAATATTTTCTAAAAATTTTTTTTCTGTTTCCGAACGGCATCGCTGGGCGGTTGTGGGTTTATACCAAGAATTGGTATTATTGTTTGTTGGCTCCAGTTAATTTACATGGAAGGTGGTGTTCACCGTTTAAGCGTAAAAGTATCCAGCTTTGTCATATTCTTTACCTTTTCAATTCATTCTGTGGTGAGTCATGAGTCCAGTAGTTAGTTGCGCCTGGAAGCCACGATGAGATGCAAATGAGGCTACCGTTAATTCTCTCAATAATATTTTCTCTGTGGAGTTGCCTGTTGGACGTCTTCCCGCGAAACATCTCTACCGGCATTAAAAAAAAAAAAACGTAGGTTAATATCAAAATGCTCGGAAGATTAAATGCCCCGAGAAACCAGTAATTTTAAATTAGACTAAATCGGGAGACAATGCGTAAAGTAATATCCGTGTGTACAGTCACAAGGAAAAATATCGTAGCCCGCATGCCTGTAAAACCCACTTAATTATGGAACGAGAGCTTTATTTTCTCCCTCGTTGTATTTTGTCTTTAACTTTAGTCAACCCTGAATTTGTGGAGATACTGAACGAAGTCGAAATCATTTACTCCGCTTATCTTACAATGTCATTCCAAAGTCTTCACATATACTTTCGGTCATCTAAAAAAAGTTATTTTTGTAAGTAACCCACAACCGCCCTGCGATGCCGTTCGGCAACAGAAAAAAATATTTCTGAGGATCTTTTCAGTTCAGTATTGTCACAATTTAAAAAATATCACCCCTCCGGAAATCTGAAATTTAATTATTTAGGCATTTTCCTAAGCTTAAAATTGCTTATTTTAATGGAAAAAATCCTTTCAATTTCCCTTGAGCTGAATTTCACTCCAAATACTTTGGGCTGTTATGGGCTACATCACAAAGATAATCTGGGCAGATGCTCACAAGTTGGACTTAAACTGCTGGGGTCAATTTAGTCTTGGAAATGTGTGACGACAGTTTCGTCTATTCGCATTTCGCGATCGCGTGTGTGGACAGTCCAACGCAAAGGCACACCTATGGAATAGATTCGGAAATGGATAGGCAACGACCACATCTTTTGTAATGAGGCGACACTCTCCGAGGCGCGAAAACGTAGACTCGTAGGCAGAGTCAAGGAAAATTGATGACATAGTAGATTACCTGTTGACCAATGACTGCCTGCACTCACCATATCTCTTGTGTTACCCCGTTGATGACCAGTTAATCTAAAGGAAAATTGCTATTTTGAGCTTTTATCGGCATTCCTTTTCAGCAAAACATACGAATACTACTTGTCAAAAATTTCGAATTATTGGATTAATCAAATTCTGATGAAGCAATTTTTTACGATTATGCATTAAAAAAAATATATTGGGTTAATGTCGTTTTACCCGAACGTTACAATTCGACTAATAATTACGTAAGTAATCACTATGTCCCAAAAAGTAAGTTTAGGATTTTTTTTTAGATTTAGTAAAACATTGTTTTGGCTTCTTTTGAAATCTTTAATTTTTTTATGGTACAGGAAGGATTTTGGGAGACACGGCTCTTATTTCAAGTCCAAAAACATAGTGCATTTTTTTATTTTCGTTGAATGATCGGTTTAAACATACCGTAAATACTGTGAAACCTCGTAGAGATTTTTGTCTCTATCAGACCATTGCGGTGGGTCAAGGCAGGTGTTGGGTTGAATAGCATAAGACATAAACAAAGCCGTTTCCTGTTCTAACAAGAAAGCTTGTATCAAGCCTACGCATCTTACAGCAAGTTTCTGAATTGAAGATATTCAAGTTCACCCACGCAATTCTGTTTGGCTATTTTTGACCAACAAGGACATTTTTCTGAAAATTCAAAATTTCGGTGAATCTCTAAGGCTCTCAAATTAAAGGATTTCATTGTTTTTAGATGAATATAAATTGAATAAAGAGAAATTTTCAATTTTATTTAGAGGAATCTAAAGTCAATGTATTGCCGGGCACCGAAGAAGGCTCTTCAAATTAGAGGATTTCATTCTTTTTTTATATATTATAGAAATTTTATATATTATATATTATACTATATTATTATATATTATATACTATAATGTATAATTTTTATATATTATAGAAATTCTCTTAATAGAACGCATCCTCTATCTCAATTCGTTTTTATTTTTTTATTTTTTTTTTTGTTGGAGTTGAATGGATGATCGCCCGGGAGAGTATTTTTCACAGCAAATGACTTAAACTTTCACCTTTCACCTTGAAATAAGCGGAGATCGTATTCGTAAAAGTATACTGTTGTACCGGGTGAATTATCAGCAATGCGACGGGGGAAGAAGTCGTGCGGACAAGTAAATGATATTTTCCCACGCTAGCTAACCACATTGCCACATTGATTGATGGTATGACAAAAATGCCGGCCAAAACCTTTTATATTGAAATGCGGCGGCGGTGGCGGCGGCGGCGGGCGCTGCCTTATCGAACCGATCGAAAAGCCAGTATGAAAAATCCGTAGGTACGCGGGCCGCGAGGCCGCACGCCCCGCCGCGTCGCGCCGTGATGGGATGACTCCAAACATTTACCGGAGAAAGACACGATTACTTCAATTGGAGAGTGTGACGCTGCACACAAAACTACGTACAGCCTCAGCTGCCTATCGGTACCGGAGATCAAACATAGCTGTTCGGGTCAAAAACTGACTTTTATCATGGAATAGATTTGGTTTTCACGGTCAAGGGTTGCGAACACGTGCGGAATCTGAAGAATGTGGAAGATTTCTTTGTAACCTAACTTAACTTAACCTAGTGAATAACCGTAACCGTAATCAGATTATCAAACGTATAATGTAGCCTTTTATTCAACCTGTACGCAAATTATTCGGTCATCTGTATTATTAAAAATATAGAAAGAGCGGGTGTGATTTTTTTTTGTTGGTGTCTAGTATTGAAAAATCTGTCCAACCATTTAAGTGTAAAAAAAAACACCGAATAGGTCTTACGACTAACTTAACATTTCGCGAAACTTAACGGATTGATACATCAACCCATTCCTTCATGTAAAAAAAAATGTGTTTGCTTACCGGGAGTAAAAATGTGCTATGCCATGCATGAAAAATCCAAACCTCGAAATTTTTCAGGGCTGCTCTTTAAACCACCGGAAGTTGTACTTCTGAAAGAAAATTACTTTGAATTTTCCTCAACGAGCTTTTATTTGTGCTTTGCCATGATAGTCAAGGGATATTTTAATGTGAAAAGGAAGTACACAATGTTGATGTCTCCCTGACATCAAACTGGAAAAATCTCGAGACCGACATCATATTGTAACACATTCCAAGGGTTACCACTATCAGTAAACAGAATAACGACATATTTTAATTCATTTCGAGATCTTTATCCATCGGACCTAATTTTCCGACGAAAAGTGGAAATCGCGGAGAGATAATCATTGAATAGTTTTATCAATCAACTGAAAAATCCTCAAAGCGACACATGTCTGTGCCCATCGTGACTTGTAAACCTTTTTCAGTCGAGACGCCCCACCCATTTTAAGACTGGATTGGCAGTGCTATGTATTGTAATACGTTTCGAGACTTTATTATTGCACCGTATACCTTGCGGAAGTCTCAGCTATGTAGATGTAGAGTTTCCAAGGTCTTTGTTGCTTTGCAGTGTTTTGACTTATGGAGACTTGCACGCCTTTTCACACCCTCGGTCTTGTATGGTTTAGTTTTCAATATTTGGTTGGAACTGCAATTTGTTGATTAGTATTTGCAAAGAATGGTATTGCTTCCCATATTTTCAAAACTAACTTTGAGTAGACCTCCTTTCACAACTTAACCCGTACCCATGTTTCCCTACTTCGATTTGAGATAACATTTTCTTAGCCACATTGACTTCTGAGCCAATAATTTATTGGCAGCTTAACCAGAGATGAAAATACTCAGTCCCTGATCATTGATAGCTGTAGTCCAAGGATAGAAAAATAGCGCTGTGCACGCAGTGTTGGCTCGAGGCTCTAAAAATTCAAAGTAATCCGTTCCAGCTGTCAGTGATTTTACCTTAAAGAAAAAAGAAAAAAATCGAGTCCCACGCGTAGCGCTGCGAGTGTCAGGTTAACATCCTACGGAGAAACAGTCGTACAGCTGTTTTGATTTTTGCACAGTCCGCTGCAGACGTCGATTTTTCGTGTGGCCACCATCGCTAAGCAAATTCAAAGCAATAGAACGTCCTGCCAGGAAATGAAACGTGAGGGCTTTTGATAGTGAAACGAATCAACAGAGCCAAGACGAGGTCGGTGTTGCAGATCTGCTGTTCTACACTCAGGAAACGCTCAAAGATCGAAGAATATCGGCAGCATTTTAAAATGTTTTGCAAATTCTTCCGTTTGAGGCTGTGTGATTTTTATCCGATTTGTGTTCACGAAGTGCTTCAAAAACTCTTTGAAAAATAGCATTTTTTCCAGTTCATTTTACGAATTTGAATTAACATTGCTTGGCTAGGAGAGTCCATTTGCGTAAAATACGTTGAAACAAATTAGGCTCATTTTCTTTGTTTTTAAAAAGTTAAGTCGAGAAAGCATGTTGTCTCGAAATGACTCATTCGGGAACACCTAAATAATTACCGAAGGAGGAACTTTCAATGTATTGTTATAATGATTCTTTAAAATGACATTCTATCAAATGCTCTTAAATTCCACAGCCATTTTAGAAAATTCCTATCAGTACAAGTCAATGGAGACAAGCTCCTTGTGAGGTACGTTTCATAATGTTTAAGATACTCCAGAATTGTAATCTGATTTTTTTATTTATACCTCCAACGTCTCTTAAAATAGTGATATCGGAAGGGACTGTGTTCTGCAAGATTGGCAGAGCCTTCTGAGTCAGCCTCATAAAACGTAACCCGATAGTTGGGAGCTGTTTATTTGCTCAACGTTTAATTCGAAGAACACTCGACAGCTTCAACGTCAAATAAAGGTCAGAATTCGTAATCTGAGACTCAGATTCAACTACCCAGCCACTTCGTAGAGTCCAAATCAGATCGTTCATCACAGATCTCTAACCGAACTCGACTCTAGTAGAACTTATCTAGGCTGTAGTCTCACGAAAACTAGCCTATAAGCCAGCCTAATGTTGTCTCATCGAACCCTTTCGAGTTAATGTTATTTAATTAGATAATTTATTAATAATAATTTAATAAGAAAAAAGATATTTAAGACTTAATAACATTAGACACTGTAACCCAAAGTAACTTTACCAATTTACTCCAACGGACGGTTCTCGAAAAAACTGCAAGTCCTTTGAAATATTTTTCGTAACTATTGTAAGTTTCAAGAAAGGTACAGCTCCGTTGTTTGCGTGAAGCAAATTTGTCATTGTTCCTATAAGGCCAACAATTGAGATCGCGTTAATTTTATTGAACCTCAATTCTAACGAGACTCGATTGAATACGCGCTAACAGTAAGTAGCCTTATTGGCTTGCGCCATGTAATGGCTCCTGCAATCCAGGTCTCTTATGCGTTATCCGAATCCTGATGTGAACAGCCCTAGTAATCCTATACCTGTTAGCTTTGAGGTGTTAACAACCCTCGCTTAGAATTGCGATTATCTACGAGGTTATGGTCGCCCTCTCCAAGCCCTCTTCGCCTCTTAGCTGACGATAGGGCCCGAAATGGTCTTATGACACGTAACACTCAAAGCTAAGCGTTTTCTGACGACCGTTAAAACATTTCAATTGACTCTACGAGGACCGCTGATTAATTCCTATTTTTGATCTGCTCAGGTCAACCCATTGCTTTGATTTGATTCTAAAGGTTGTATTGTGGGTAGCTCCTTTTCATGGGGGCAGAATTTTATTGGTGGGGAGTTTTCTCTTTCACAAATTATCAAAATCAGCTGATTTTGAACCTTCTTTCAAATAGAGATTGTTTTTAAGTCAATTTTTGAAAAATTTCAGGCCAAATTTTTAATCACTTTTTAAGTGCATTTTTTTGGCAATTACAAGATCCAGCTGTAGAAAATTTCAAACCAACTTTTTTTGTTAATTATGTTGAAAAAGAACATTTTCGACAGCTAAAAAAAGATTTTTGGATTTAAAAAGGCCGTATTTTAGTGAACTCTTTAATTCAAAAAAGGGGATTTTAAACAGCATGTGTTTAAAAATTGTTCCATTTTTTTTTGTAATTTGTTTAGTTTTAATGTTTCAGTATCAAAGTCTATCGGTACAATAGCAATCTTATCCCACGAAATTCGTGAGAATTATTTCTTTTTTGTTCAGTGTAAGATCTATTTCAAACACATTTCCCGTGTAATGGGTTAATTGAGGTTTTATTGAGTACCTGTTTGCTTGTTTTGTACAATGTCCTCCGCTTTGGAGAAACGTGTAAAATTAGTTCTACATCAGATCGGAATGTACAATCGAGATCAAAATGCACGTATTTATTATCATATTTAATATGTGGAGCATAACATTTGGTATCTATTGTACCCGCTGCGTTGCCTTAAAAAAAATCTCAAGTATGTTTCGTTTCTTCGATGAGAACATGCGAACCCTCACTGAACGACGTGGGATGTCAAAGCAAAGAGGTTTGCGGTTCGGCCATCGTCAAAACAAATTCGCGTTTTGTGCATTCTTTGTAGCCTAAATCAGTTGTTTGGCTCGTTAAACGCCTGCCTATTAGTGCTCGTTCGACTTGTCGGGGCCTTTTCGATAAACCTCCTCCGTGTTTTACGGCCAACGTAAACAAACAGACGGATTGCAAGGCGGTGGCGTAAGGTTTGAATGCCGTTGCTACTTCTTCGTGAAAGTTGGAAGTAGCTTTAACTTTACACAATTTATTTGTAGTCCAGTTGGTGCATATATATTAATTTTTAAAAAAAAACATCGATCTTTTTGCCTTGAAACTTTGTGTTATACCTACTTTTAAAGTTGATTTTTTTAAATATCTTTTTTACACGCAAAGTTGAGGTCTTACTGAAAAATAAACATTTTTTGACAGAGATATTTTTCTGTCGGCTGCATTTCTGTGTTAAATCGGTTTCAAAACATTTCTTAAATGAAAAATATGCGACTAAAGATATTGCCAAAATCGATCTGTCTTACAACAAGTAAAATTTTAATGGTTTTCATCAAATTTCTCGGAAATTCCTCCTTAAGATTAAGAACAGCTATGTTAATAAATTATTCCGGTCCTTCAACGTATAGAGGAAACCTTGAATTGAACAGGGACGAGAAATTTAGCTTTAACTCCATGGACATGCAAATAATAATAGTTAAAACAAAATTGTTCAGGGAAAGGCGATAAAACGCGGTGAAACACAATCTAAGTAGTAGATTTGGTAGAGAAACCCTGTTCATAAGCACCAAGAGCAGTTAAAAACAGCAAACTGGTTCGTATTTCTGCTGCCGTTTACGAAGTTTGCATCGTTTTCTTATTTCAATCTGCATAGTATCTTTGGGATCGTATTTCCTGTCAAGCTGTATCGGTTCAACATCATCCGGAAACTGCTACGTCAATTGCCCTTTACAGTATTTTTGGTACTGAAGTACCAACGTACTAAACTCTATAGTCGGAATAATCACGTGAGAGTTGACATTTGTTAAAGCACCTAGTAAGTACACTCTCAATTTCTCATAGGTTTGCATTTTCCACCTGTTTTTCACCAGTTCAACGTTACTATATTATGAGGATTAACTAAGTACAATACCGCATTAAGGTTAATCTATTGTTAGACTAGTGCCTTGTGCCTCGCTTTGCCACGACTCCGCTCGTCACCGAGTCTTATGCTACTCATCCTGGCCGTTCCTGCCGCCGAATGGACTGTGTCACTTAATTTTCATGTCAATGAGAGTATTTTGCTACCAATCTTCGTTTAATGCGGTCAGATAATTGATCATCATACTTATTTGATGTTTCGACGTACCAATGACCTGAAATGTCGGGCTCCGAGATATACTCGGGATCAGAGTGGTTTCAAAAGGGGTTTTAGGTTATCGAAGTTTATTAATATGATTTGATTGATGAATCATTTTTGGTTCGTTACGCACATTGCATTTGATTTGAGAGCTATCTCCTAAATATTCCGTTTTGAACGAACATCAAATACCACTTTGTTTATCGAAGGTTTTTCAAAAAAAAAATCAAGCTTAGAAATACCTCAGCCATGGAGATGAAAATCCTTAGTTAAAAATCCTCAGCTATAGGTACGTTGTATATCATTTCTTTTAGGCCTGCCTAGTCGATACGTATCACGTTCAGAACATTAGACACAAATCAGGTTTCAAGTTTAAAAAAATTCATCCTAAGAGTTCCTCCCTTGTTCAACCTTTCATGACTTTAAAGAGCAACGAAATGCAACCGCGTAAAGCAGGTTAAATTTGTTTAAAAGACAAGACTAGTTCCGTTACCGTTTTCTGACCTTTAGGCGAGGTTGACCTAGGTTAGGTTGGGATTATTGTCTTGTACCTTGCTCTGTAGTCATTTCACTCGACTTGGCGGCTGAAGGTGGACCAAAATAGGAGGAAAATTCGACCTTTTAATTTACCGTGTACCCGATAAAATTTTCGTGCGATCCTCGCGAAAAATTAATTATAGGCTTAGCAGCTGCTGTGTGTGTTCGCAGTTTGAGTAGCGACCACCTGTCTGGTCGAAGCTTTCAATTTGGAGCGCAAAGGTAGCGGAAAAGATGATAGTTCGTTGGAGCTGATAGGAAACATAACTCGATAAGGTCGGGCCAGGAGCCGACCTCGACGGACCTCGGAGGGTCGGGACGGGTTGGGACGGAACCGAAGGGTCAGTCTTGGCCAGCGGTTGCTATTTGCAAAGAGATATTTGACGTAAGCCATCCGCAGTGTCAAAAAAATCAAATCACTTTTTATCGCTTTTTGATAGACGGTAGGGGAACGCGTGCTTTGATGAAAGCCGCAGCGAGGCGCGGTTAAACGTGTGTTCGTGGACTATCCCCAAATCTGTTAAGGTTTTTCCGTCATCTTCCTCTCTTTTATTTTGTTTTTAAGGATCTAGGCTCGCTTACACAGTAGAAACAAAACCCCCGATTTGGGGAATGCCATAGCTGTTTTGGGTGTGAAACTAAAACGGAGGCAGTACGTATTTTGGTTATTTTTCAAAATAGACCTATGTTCAGCCATATCATTCGAAAGGTCTCGGCGAGAGCTTTCCATTGATGTGGCTGAACCCAGTTTTAGTTTCACATCCAAAACAGGTATGGCACTCCCCAAAATGGGTGTTCTGTTTTCACATTGTTAGGAGTATTAAATGTTTTCCCGCGGTGAATTTTCGTGTAGCGAATGGTAGTAAAAAGACGTGAATTAATGTGGTTTGAGTTGGACCAGGTTGGTTTATATGTCGAGTGAAGTAGGATAGGAATGGGATCAACGAATCCAACCCTACTCACGGGTTTAAAAAAATCTGTTTAACGTCTTGACAACTGCGTGTTTCTATTAGTGAATCATGCCCTTGAGGAAGCAAGTAATCGAAGTTACCGATAAAACTCGAATCCATACATAGCGGAAAAAAGGAATACCTGTGCGTAGGCAACCCGCACATCGTGGGCTCGTTCGGATGGCCTATCACGGGCCACGCGATGTGTAATGGGTGACCGCCGCTCTGGCCGCGCCGGCGGAGCTGTTCATCGCGATAGCACCGTCACCAGTAAATGGCGTTTTTATGTCGACCAAGACGATCAGATGCGAATCTGTTGCCTACCTACGCGGCGCAGTGTCGCTCGATCATGCCCACCCTCGCCGTCCTTCCTAATTGATACTTCCTTCTTTATTTATGGAAAGGTCATTCCCGCTTTGATATAGACTGTACTCTTTTTTACAAGCAATATCGACATCTTGTTTTTGTTATCATTTTTCAATATTAATGAATATTTTCGTTCAATTTTCGGTGCTATTTTTAAGGAAGCTAAAAGAATGTTGTCAGCAAGAATATTTTTGTTCAATTTTCAAAGCTATTTTTAAGGAATTAAAAAGAATTTGGGCAGTAAGTTTTGGGGTTGAGCAACTCTCTATAGCCGACAGCTATCTTGAAGGTCTAAAAGTTAATCGACGGCGGACAGTTAGTTGTGGTATTTTGTAAACTTACCCTTAAGTTTACCTCATCTAGCTTATCGTAACCTTTACATAACCTTTTCCAATCTTGCTTGACCTAACCTCTCTTTACTCTTTTGTATCAAACCTGCTATCCTAACCTCATCGCTAAATTGCGTGATTTCATTTATGCGATATCAACGTTCGTTATCTTCGGGTGGGCTAGCTTGTTAGTTCGGATCATTGTTTTAGGTTAGCTGACTTTAGTTAGGGTTATATTTTGTTATTTTGAATGGGTAGCTGTCATAAGCGCCAAAAACCACAAGCGCACACGCCGCGAGCGCCAATCCGTAACCGCCAAACGAGAAAAGTCGCAAACGCCAAAGGTCCTAACTGCAATACTAACCTTACCTAACCTAACTTAACCTAACCTAACCTAACTTAGCCTAACCTAACTTAACCTAATTTGACCTAACCTATATGAACTTTTGCGTTTGCGACTTTTCTCGTTTGGCGCTTGGTTACGGACTGGCGCTTGCGGCGTTGGCGCTTGTGGTTTTTGGCGCTATCGAATGCCCCCCATTTTAGAATAATGTCACGGTTAGTGCAGGGTTATAGTTACATGAAAAAGCAACGAAACTAGTCGTGCCCTCCTACCTCAAAAAAAAAGAAAAACGAGAAAACGACGATTCGCGCATTCTGTGTTGTTTAGGTCTACGGTCACGGCGCCGACCAGAGACAAAACATAGTCCAGCACTCCTCACAATAAGTCAACTGTTGTTGCAGACCGGGCAGCAGCGTTTACGGGCTACGTACGTTGCGTTTCGGCGCACAATACGGCAGAATTATATGTTCCGATTACATCACTAATAATTGAATTTCAGCGGCAGCACACAGCACGCAGCGGCGAAGCGGTCGAGTCGCCTAGTTCCACATCCGGTCGCCCTCCCGTCCGCTAGAGGGCGCGGTCGCTCGCCGCTTCTTCTCTTTCAAAATAACAAGATTTAACAGCAAACGCTGTTGCAACCGCAGCTGCAAAAGCGGAGCCGGCGAAACAGTTTTATTAGAAGGCGGTGCTTTCCATCGTAAGATTTCTTTCAAGAGACTATTCAGTCATTTGATCGATTTCGGAAGTAAAGCAAGTGTCCACTGAAACTTGAAAAGCAGGATTTCTTTAAGACGGATTCTTTCCCTTTAAGAATGCGGATGGTAAACTGTTTAGCTAGCTCATCTTGAGGTATTTCACCGACAAAGCCTTTCTAGAACATTGGTGAATCTTACTTGTCAGTGTTGTCAGATTCCGCGACTCCGTCAAATTTAAACGCGTCTTACTTTTTAACCGTTAAAGATAACATAATGTCTAATCCTGTTTTTGGAACGCTCAGCTCGAGAGCGATCCAAAACATACCCGACATGCTAGGTTAGCTTTAATGGTTAAAGAGTTAGACGCGATTAAAATTTACGAAATTACGGAATCTGGCAACACTGTTACTTGTTTGAATAGAATATTCCTGTATTTGATTGATTGTTGGTGCAAGTTTGATATATCTTGGAGTGGGATTAACACAGAATGGAATGGGAACATCTCACCAAAGGAATGGACCCATTCGGAGTTGAATGGACACATTATACGCAAAGGACATATCTTCGAGTGGGATTAACACACTGGAATGGAAAAATCTTACAAATGGGATGGAACTCTAGTTGAATGGACACATTATGGAACGGAATGATCACATCTTGGAGTAGAATTGACACACGCCAATGTTTGACACAATGTGAAACAGCCTCTTAAAGTAAAGCATTTTCTTTTATCTCCCTCGAAGTACTTTTCTTCATAATGGGATACTTGACTTACTTTTATCGACCTAGCCGTCAGAAAGAGGCTTAAAAATTACGATGAAAAGGGCCAGCGGATTAGAAAAGCCGCACCTTCATACGATCAGCCGATCACCCGAAAATCGCGTTCAAAGTTACTTGTGACATAGAATCCGTGGAATCCGGCAGAAGGTGCGGTTTTCAGACTTTTTTCATTTTTTTAAACCCACTACCGCCCAGCGATGCCGTTCGGGAACAGAAAAAAAATATTTTGAAAGATCTTTTTTGTTCAGTAATGTCAAAATTTGAAAAATATAACCCCTCTGGAAACGTGAAATTTAATAATTTAGGCATTTTCCAAAGCTTGAAATTGCGTCATTTAATGGGGAAAATCCTTCGAATTTCTGCTAAGCTAAATTTCACTCCAAATACTTTGGACTGTTGTGGGTTAAGCTCTACCTGATGACTGTATCGACAAAAATTGATAAGGTTCCCCATGAAACCATTTTTATCAAATCCAAATTTATTTATTTCGACCAAAAAAAATTGTAGCTGTTAGAAAGCCGAAATTTCGCTGGGGCTGTGCTGATTGTTCAGTTTAGTCGCAAAAACTTGTAAATTGATTGAGAAGGGTAGAGTGCAAAACGCTAATAGTCCGTTTTAATAAAGAGGCAACAAAAAGAGGCGACTGGACGGATCTTTGTTTTAATACGCGCAAAATGACCGTGGCTTGGCGCGGCGCAGACAAGCGGACGATATCTCATTATTCTTGTACAGGGCGTTTGCAAGCGAGCGCCTGGCTCGGTCGCTCAGCCTAGGCTCGCCCGGCCTAGGCTCGCCCGCTCGCTCGCTGGCGTTTGTCTCTCTCTTTACGACTGCCACTCCCACCCCCTCCCCCTCGCGGCCCTCCCTTCAATTCGCCGACATTTTTTTATTATTTTTGAGAACTGTGCCCTTAAAATGACCTCCAATGTTGACAAGTGGACGCTCGGTGTCGACGCCCTTCTCTTACTTATATTCTGTGTACACTTTAAAAAATTCACCCTTTTTGCTTGAAAAGCTCTAGTTCTTAGAAGTTTACGCTTAATAGTAATAAAAAACGGTTTTTCAAAAATTGCAATAAAATCAAAAATATCCTGAGCAAGGATATCTTTTTGAATCCACGAAGTTCGCAAAAAAAAGAAAAAGAAAACCTATGAGCAAGGATATCTTTTTGAATAAATGCTTTGAAAAGGAAATTTTTCGCTTGAAAATTTAGGAAAGTAACAGAAGTTACTTTTTACTGAAAGTAAGGAAGTCTGGCGTTTATTAAGGTAGTCCCGTCGCGAGATGAAAGTTGTTTTTAGTCTAAAATTTCACGACTAAAATGTCACCCTGGTCATGACACTTGCGTAGGAACATTAAAAAGGAAGGGTTAACGAGGAAACTTTTGCAAAAAAATACTTTTAAAATTAGCTTTTCTACATGGCCCCTTATGGAGAGGCAGCTTACCTACCTACATTTTCGCCCAGAACACAAATACCGAGTTGTTTTAACGTTTTGAAAACCCACACAGTTTGTAATTCTCATCAATACCCGTCGTTTAATGTAAAATAATCTTGGGGTCATCGAGGAAACTTAAAAGATAATCTCAAAAAACT
>Ga0058701_10002173_pt1 | contig 14652 bp, 14 predicted proteins | sample AgamicOrMae_FD_97039 | JGI IMG/M metagenome (GOLD analysis project Ga0058701, IMG submission 97039) | Agave microbial communities from Guanajuato, Mexico - Or.Ma.e | ecosystem: Host-associated > Plants > Phyllosphere > Phylloplane/Leaf | place: Guanajuato, Mexico | collected 2012-06-04 | reverse complement strand
TGTATACATACATTGAGGCAGACTGACGAATTGAGTGATTTTGAGTTACATGATGCCCGGAAAAACGTGCGTTTTGAAAATAGCGATGCGCGAGCTGTTCCGTTTTAAACGCGAGGTACTGTATCTCTCGGCGTATTGTCATGAATCTGAATGGGATATAAGTGAGTTTAAGTAGACGCTCATCAAATCTAGAAATGTCAGGCCGCAAACGAGGCCCCAAAGCTTCGATTCAGGGCTCGAAACCCGAGCCGCCACCGTTCATAGCAAGAATTCGTCAGCAGTTAGTCGAGAACGAAGATGCCGAACGACGAATAAGGAGTGAGAAACGACGAAGAGAAGGAGGTATCCATAGCACAGGCGACGAGGAGGACGATCCAAGAGTTGTCAAACTGAACGAGGACGACCTGACAGAAGAGGAGTACAAGAGGATGAAGTTGGGTGAGTATAGGGGCGCTTTCGGGTCAAGAGATTGTGGTGAACTGTTTGATTAGCTTACTAATCGAAAATTACCATCTTAACAGCCCTAGAGACCCAGTACAAATTGGAGGAGGACTCGAGGAGCAAGGCAGGTCCCGTGGAACTGGATATTGACAAGATGATTGAGAGCAGACAAGGGACAACAAGTCAAGGCAACAGGTCGCCGCCGCGTCGCAAAGAGAGCGGTCCGAGTGGCTCGCATTCGAGGACGAGCAAAAGGGGCGACAGTGATAAAGGTGCTAGGCCGTCGTTGAATAAGAAAACATTAAACTACGATGATGAGAGCTCGTCTTCTGGTGATGGCGACGACTGATTGAGACTTAGACTTTGTTTCGAAATGAGTTGTATTGAGATATTATCATTAGAGAAAATTATTTATCAACGAGAGATTTTTATTCAATTATGGTTTATTGTTGAGATTCGTCGAGCGTATGTGTCTGCCAACTGAGTGTGTGTGTTGCAGGACATACGAAATTTTCTATAAAAAATGCAGCAATAATAATAGATTCAATAATCAATAATAATAATCAATAATAATAATAATAGTAATTGGTTCAATCTAGATGAGAGATGAGTCGTGTGTTGAGACTGGGACGGGTTCCTTTGGAAGGTTAGGGGCGGCGCTTGGGAGAGAGAGAGAGAGTTTGTTGTGGTTGTGGTGGTGTGCGTGTTATGAGATGATGATTAAGTTGATTTGGCCTCTCATCTTCCCCAAGCTATGCCACCATTTTGAGTACTATTACTATATTGGTTTAGTTTTCCCTACAGTGTTCCTCGTGTTTCACCTGGAGTGACATTCTCGAGAAGGTTTTGAGACAATTTCTGCATGAGTATTTCTTAACCTTTGCGTGTGTCTGCAAATGGGCGCGCAGGTTTGATCTGTCGGCAAAAGCCCTGTCGCATTGGTCGCACTGGAATGGTTTCTCTCCAGTGTGTGTCCTAATGTGTCCCTGCAAGAGCCAGGGTCTGCTGAAACATTTGTTACAAATCTTACACTGACAGGGCAAGGTGTGCGTCCTCACGTGCATCTTAAGGGCGCCCATGGTTTGATACTTTTTCGAACAATACTGGCAACTGTAGTTATTGTCTTCGTCCCTAATGATCTTGAATGGTTGAGCCTTAAAATTGTTTGAGGTGTTCTCAGCCGCCAGGTTGCCCTCTAGGTTGTCTGGAGTTGAGCATTTGGAGATGGAGGCTGACTTGTTTGTGTTATTCAGGTTCAGATTAAGATTGAGATTATTTTCGCCACTCAGACGGTCGCCGGCGAACTGCAGAATGGGACTAACACTAGTCTCCAGTGTCATGTGATGCTGCTGCTGCTGGTCTTGCATGAATTTAATGGGCGAGCTCCGCTTGATACTGTTGTTGTTGTGGTTGAGACTGTTGTTGAAGTGCGAGGGCGAGTTCGCTGTGGTTCCGGTGGAATTGTTCAGCGACGAGGAGGACGAGTTGGAGCCACTCTTCAGGCTCAGGTCGTAGGGTTGTTGTTGGGCTGCCTGTTGTTGTTGTTGGTGCAGCTCGTGGTTGCCGGCACTTAGGAGGTGCTGCTGTCTGGCCAGACCATTGCCGAGACCAAGAGAGTGGCGCTGCTGGCGGTGGTTGTGGTTGTGGTTGTTGAAGTTTTGCAGCTGCAGCAGCGTGATGGCGGCCAGCGCCTGGTCGTCGGGCAATGGTTGCTCGTCTGAGGCGAGCCGGTGAGTTTGGAGGGCGGCCACACTTAGGGGACTTGAGGCTGGACTTGGCGGCTGGGAACTGTGCGCGGGACTGGCCAGGAACTGGGCCTGCTTGTGTTGGGCGTGAAGGCCGACGGGCGACAGTTGCTGCTGCTGCTGAGCTTGGGCCTGCTGCTGCTGCTGCTGGGCGGCCACTGCGGCCACTGCTGCGGCGGCCTGTTGCTGCTGGTTATAGAGCTCGATCATGAGCGACAACTGCGAGAGGAGCATCTTGGCGGCGAGCTTGGCTTCTAGTTTACTTTTAGTATAGTTTTAGTATAGTTTTAGTTTAGTTTTAGTCTAGTTTTACTTGGACTTGGCACGGAGAGTTGCTGGACGGAATTTAGAGACTTGCTTCCGTTTGGCTTACTGTTCACTGTTTGGTCGCTGACTGTTTGTGGTCGTGTTGTTGTGTGGTGCCAGTTGGTTGCTGGTTGTTGCTTGGAGCTGGAGACTGGCTCGAGTTGTTGGCCGCTCGAGGAGTGGACTCGGAATGAATGGACTGAGGTGCACGAGGCGACAGGCTGCAGATGAGTATCGATTTGCGATTCGCGATTTGCGATTTGCGCCGGCCAGTTGTTGCACATGGGCGGCCGCGAGTAACACTCTGACAGTGCAACACACTGGGTGCACCGAGAGGCTAACACTAACACAAACACTGACACTCTGGGTCGCAGTTGGCAGTTTGCAGGCAGTGTGCAGGAAGCAGAGTGGAAGCACTGCGAGGGGCGCGCAGAGTGCAGCAGTGTGCACTAGTCTGCAGCAGTGTGCAGTGCGCGCCGAACAGTCTGCGGCCAACAGTCTGCGGCCAATTGTGTGCAGTGTGCACCGAGCTGCGCAGAACGCGCGCCTCTTTCTGCGCAGACACACAAACGAGCCCCAGTGAGTCGGCGCGCGTCGCCTTTAACGCGCGCCGCTCTTCTGGGGGCTTCTGGCCGCCTTCTGCTGGCCAAGACTAGGGCTAGACTTGGCCTGGAGCTTCTTCTCCTCGGCCAGCTGCTCCACCGGTGCCAGCGAGCCGGCCGGAAGAGTCGCTTTGCGGCCAGGCGGGGAGACGGCGAGACCGGCCGACCGAGTGGCTGCTCTGGTGCGCTGGCCAGACTGTGGCCGGCGAGCAGTTTGTTTTGCCCAGAGACGAGGAGGCGCACACGTGTGGGAGCGCGCCTGTTTTGCGGCCGCGCGGAGGCACGTCTGCTGCAACCGAGGCTGAAGACTGAAGACTGAAGGCTGAAGGCTGAGGGGCGGCCGCACTTGTGCCTCGCGGCTGGCAGTCTGTCTCGCGGGCGCCTCCCAAGCGTCTTGCAAGCGTCTTCTTTAGCGTAAAGAAGACTCTCACTCGCTCGCCCCAGACAATGGCCAGCGACAGAGGGCGGCAAGTCGGCGAGCTTGGCTCGCAGGCGCCAGTTGCGCGCCCACTTGGCCACTGGCCGAGAAGTGCGGCGCCATTTCGCCATTTCCACACACAGTCCACCGTGCTGGGCGTCTCTTGCGCGCAAATGCAAGCAAACCAGAGGAGAAAAGGCCGCCGAGAGCAGCCCGCGCACTGCTCACTGGGCGGCCGCCTCGAGGGGCCACCTCAAGTCGGCCAGTGAGCAAGTGAGCGAGCGAGAAGTGCACACTATCTGCCAAAAGTATGGTGATAAAGTTCTGTCCGATACTGCGCATAAATGTAACCTTATTTTTGAAGCACTCTGCACAACTCTCCCAAGGGCACGCCGCTCAGACGAGGGCTCGCAAATCTCTTTGTCTTAACTATTCACTTGTTCTAATGCACCGCCTCTTTTTATCTCCGCCTCCTGTCTCGTGCGCCCCGCGTTTGCCGCCCCAAACAGTCGCCGGCGCCTCCTCCTCACTCAACGGCCAGTGAGCGGCGGCCAGACCACAGCACTGGCTGCTCATCAGACGCTAGCTCTCGGGCCTTGTGTGTGACTGTGAGAGCTGGGTCGGTGTTTGTGTCTCGTGTGTTGTTGTTGTTGTTGCTTTGGACTGGAGAGTTTGGGGCGAGCATTGGGCCGCTTGCGCAACGGCCAATTTGAGCGGCCAAACGGCGGCTCGTTTGGCGAGCAAGTGAGGGGCGAGTGTGGCGCCTTGTGTGTCGGGCAGCAACTTTTCCCGCGCGGGCCAAGTGCAAAGGGGAAAAGGGGGAAAGCAGGGGGTCGGCGGCTTGTTAGAGAGCATCGAGCGCGCGGGGGGAAAGCAGCGGGCGGGCGGCGAATTTGGGTTGGGCGGCGGGACAGTGGCCGGCTGGTTGGGGGCGCACCAGTTGCAGAGTTGCACTGCTTGTGATTCACACAAGTTGTGAACTTGGGAATTTGGAGTGCAGTTTGCAGGCGCCAGTTCGCGGCGAGTTGACTTGCGAGTGGGCGAACATGCGGGCGGAGCTTAGGTTTGGTGGGAGCAGTGCAGCAGTTTTCGGTGAAGCACTTTTCACTGCTTGCAGCAGTGCCAGTGTTTGCCGGCGCAAGTGGCGAATCCTTCGCTGCGGCACCGGCGCACTCAAAGAGATAGTGTGCAGTGAATACAGTGTGCAGTAGAATGCACTGCTCGCGCTCGACATGCGGGCCAGCCTAATCCCTGTTTTTGGCTCGCAGTGCACAAGCAGAGCCAGAGGCACACGCGCGCAGTGCTCGCAAGTGTCGCACTGGCCCGGCCGGAGCGGCAAGAGTTGCGCTCTTTGTGGGGGCGGCACAGCTCCCAGTCAAGGCTTGCCAGTGCACCGGCCGACTGCCTTCCCCCGGCTCGTCTCTGCACCTGACAGACGAGAGGCGGGAGGCAACTTGTTGACGCCCCTCGCCTGATTGGCGCCCAACAGACACGGACCGGCGGGCCAAGTGGGGCAGTTGCGGCCCACAACTGTTGCGAGCAGCAGAGTGTGTGTGTGAATGTGTGCGATTTCAAGGGCGCCAAACTGCCGGCTGGCCCCACGAGGCTGCCTGGCGGGCGCAAGTTGCAACTTGCAACTGTTGCCCACAAGCAGCCCAAGCAGTGCGAGCAGAGCTAGCAACTAGGATAGGCCAGCCACCAGCTCCTGCAGAAGCGGCCGATTTCCGCTCGCGCGAACAACTCGCCGACAACTAGGCCGCCCCAGTTGCAGCCCCACACCAAACAGGTCGGCCGGGCAACTTGCGAGCGGGGCGACCAAGCCGGACGGAAGCGAGCACTTGGGAGCGGGCCGGAAGCGAGAAAATGGGCCGTTGGTTGGGCGGCGGCAGTGCTCTGCTTTGGAGCTTTGAAGCCTTGGAGCTTTGGAGCATTGGGCGAGCACTGGCGCACCGGAATCGATGGCTGAGGAGCGGGCGATTTGGGCGCTCGGCCCGTTTGGCGGCGAGTGCGCGACACTGCGACACTGCTAGACTGCCGGCGACAGTCTCCAGCCCAAGCAGGCACCTGAGGGGCGAGCAGTGGGGAGCAGGCGGCGCTCTGCTGCGACTTGTCGGGCCAGAAGGGCGGCAGGAGGGGGCGCGCGGCGAGCAGAAGAGCGCCATATGCCGCCCGCAATGGATCGGGCGTCTGTTGGGCCGGCCGGCGAGCATTGAGCATTGAGCATTGAGCAGCAAGCAGTGAGCAGTGTGAGCAGTTTGGGGAGTCTGAGGGGAGCCTGAGGGGCGAGGGCGCACCTGAGGGAGCAGATGCAAGTTGTGGCGCCGGTGTGAGTGGGCCGGCGGGCGGCCAGAAGGCTGCGGCCGGCGAGCAGTGAGCGCCAGTGTCGAGTCTTGGCTCTCCAGTCGCCAGTTGCTAGCTGCCAGCCGGTGTTTGGGCCTGCCCTAGGCCGTGCTTTTTCCTGCGCTCTTTGCCTTCAATGCGCGCCCCTGTCTCTCTCTCTCTCTCTGGCTTCTGCTTCTGCTTGGGCGCCTGGAGAGCATGCAGTGAGCAGCCAGTCTCATGCGGACAGACAGTCGCTGGCAGAGACTGGCAAAGACCAGCAGAGACTAGCAGAGACTAGCTTCTAAGCGCGCACTCTGCAGGGCGAACAATCGGCGAACAATCGGCGGGCAAAAAAGTGCCACCGTTCCTCTTCTGTGGGCAGCAATCCAGTTTTTCCACTGCATCTGTGCCTCTCTGCTTCTGGCCGGTGTCTCTGCCTTTGCTCAGTGCTCACTGCCTTCGGTTAGTGTTCCGTGTTCGGTGTTCGTTGCTCGCTGCTCTCAATGCTCAGTGCCCCTTATGCTTAGTGCCCACAGTGGCACAGTATGCCCACAGTGTGCCCACAGTGCTCAGTGCGCGGCCGCTTTCGCGACAAATCGAACGAGCCGCAGCCGGCCGGAGATTAGGCGCCGCTGGTGCACCGACGACGAACAGGCGGCCCAAAAGCATTTGTGCAGAGGTGCGCCCGCATGCTTTCTGGGCTCTTTCTGGGCGAACATTGGGCCAGCAAAGACTAAGGCTAGCGAACATTGGGCCCGCCGAACATTGGGCCCAGCGAACACTGGCACCAACTGTTGCTCGTGGTGCGCGTGTTTCGCGCCCGCAAACCAGCCTCCACAGTGAGCCTACAGTGAGCCCTTAGTGAGCGTACAGTGAGCCCCCTCCTTAGGTCGCCTTTGAAGGAGCGACCAAAGAAGCAGAGAGAAAGGCGACAAAAAAGGAAGAGCCAGTAGTGCACAGTTGGCGCCTAATGCCAGCCGTCTGTTTCTGTGCGCCCGGCTGTCTGTTTGCCCAGCGCGCAGGTTCCCCTCAAGCTCCCTCACTGCCCCTCCAAGCTGGCCACTCTTTGCCCTTCGAGCGCTATTCATAAATCTCCGCCGTCTGTTTGCTCGCCGATCGCAGTTTGGGGCCAGCCAGTGTGTCCAAGAGCCAGCTCAGCGCCGGCCCCTCTCACCTGTTGACACTGCGACCGAGTGGGCAGATGCGCGCGGGCGACTGGCTGCCGCTGTTCCGCGCGCCACTGGCCAAAGAGGAGCCAAAGTGGAGCCAAAGTGCCCCAGCGAGCCGATGCAGATCGGCCATCAAGTTGCCGGGGGACACACAGACGCGCCAAACGGGCAGCTGTGCTCTACTGTGGACAGAGGTGCGCGTGCTTAAACGTGCTCAAAGCTGAGAGCTGCCAACTGCGAATTCAAAGGCGAAAACTGGGCCCCAACTGGCCCGCAGACAATCTATAACGCGGCCGCGCTTTATGCACCACTCGCCGCTCGCCTGCCCTGACCTCTGGCGCACTGCCGCCGCTCAGCCTGCGCGTTTCCGGCCGCCTCCATTCACTCTTTGCGCCTGTTGCTCGGCGCTGATTTCATTCTGAGAGGCCCTTTCAACTGGGCGGCTCTTTGCACTCTTTGCGCGCTTTGGGCGTGCTCGCCCGTTCAGATTCCTCCTGGCGATCGGCCACGAGCGCCAACGAGAAATCAAGCAGAGGAGCCAACAAGGAAGATGGAGATCTGAATCGGAATCGGAATTGGAATTGGGAGCGAGGTGGAGCCCAACTGGCCGGTGTGCGTTTCCTGTGCCGCAAAGCCGGTGATCAAATTAAAGGCGGGGCAAAGTGGCCGGCCAGAGGCAGTGCTTGGGGAGTGCTGAGGGCGAGTTGGGGTATTTGGGCGCGTCTGAGTGCGCTTTCTGGGGATAAATGCCCGGAAATTGGCATATTGCCCCCCAAAGTCGCGCCAATTGCCCTGGACAAACAAAAACAAACCGGCGGCTCAGAAAGCAAATGCAGCCTCGCCCTAGGTCCGCCCGCAGCCTGAGACTGCGACCGAGAGCGCGACGGAAAAGGAGAGGGAGAAAGAGAAAGAGAAAGAGGAGAAGGAGGAGGAGGAAGAGCGAGCGCCACTGTGCTCGTTTACCTGTTGCTTTGGGCTGTCATTCGGCGTTAACCTGCACGCTTGGCCAGTGTTGTGCTCGCCTTTGCTTTCCTCTTCTGCTGCTTGAGACTAGCACTAGTAAAGAAGAGAGAGAGTTTGTGTCTGTGGCTCGCCTTCTGGCCACAGTTATTGTGTTTGAGAATTAAGAATTAGAATTCCTCCTGCTCAGATTGTGGCTTGTGGCGAGAAGCTGAGAAGCTGAGAAGAAGAGGCAAGCTGAGAAGAAGCGGCCAGATTCCAGCGGCACTTTGCAGTTTCGGCGTGAACCTGAGCGTTTCGATTGAATTGAGGGGCCAATTTGGGAGCAGGAAAAGCGAGGCGAGACTGTCTGTGGCCACTTTCTGCGCTCGTTTGGGGCCGCAGCTTGTGGGTTGCTCTTGGAGCTTGTGGCTTGTGGGCCCAAAAGCAGAAAGCAGAAAGCAGAAAGTAGAAGACCTTTTTCTCAATTGTGCTTATTGTGCTCACTTTGCTCTCAGTGTTTTCTGTGCTTCTTGAGCTTATTGAGAATTGAGCATTGAGCTTCGAGCATTGAAGATGGAGAATTGAGAATCAAGAATTGAGAATTGAGAGTTGGGAATTCGGAGGGAGGAAAAAAACAACTGTAAACTCGGCCGCTGTTTGTTTGTCGTGCTGCCTGTCCAAGAGGTGCAAGCAAAGCAAAGCAAAGCAAAAGAGAGAGAGACTGTGATTCGGAGGGACAAAATAATGATATTTAACACTGGCTCGAGCCGGTGGACAAGGAGCAGTGGACAGTGAGCAGTAAAGAGCGAGAAAGGTGGAGAATTGGAGAGAAATGGGCCAGAGATGGTCCCAAACGGAGGCCATTTGCATGTGCGGCATTGTTCCAGGCTGACTGAATGCATTGTTGTGCGCTCAGTTCGCTCACTTTGGGCTCACTTTGCGCACAATTTGCGCACAATTTGAGCACTATTCTTGCACTTCGCCCACTCAGCAAAGCAAAAGCAGTAGCCCTAAGGGTCTCGCAAGCCTAAGGCTCACTGTCCGCCGCTTAGAGCTGCCTGCTGGCCGCTGCTTAGCACTGCCAATTGGCCACCTTCTCTCGTCTCGCCCGCAACCAGCTCGTGACAATTGGGCCCCAAAGTCGCCAGCTTGTCTGGCGCGCTGCTCGTGGCTCCTCGTGGCTTCTTGTGGCTCCTTGTGGCTTCTTGTCGCTGAGAAGAGCCGCGCTGGCGGGCCGCAAGTGGGCGAGCATGCGGGCGCACCTAAGCAGCAGAGACAGAGGCCACCAGATGCACCAGTTGCGGCGCACTGGCCCAAGAGGAGCGTGAAACGGTGGCAACTTGGCCAATTCTTTGCGCTTAAAACTTTCCAACCTTCAGCTTTCCAGCGCGCACAATTGGCCACTGTGAATTCTGCCAAATTCGAGCCACATTCTGCTCCTCATTGCCCAAAACTTTGTCCATTATTCACCGCGACAGACAAGCCCTGGTCGTAGAGGTGCGAGCAAAGGTGCAAGGCAGCAAAACAGGCAAAAGAAGCGAAAAAAGAGGCAAAAGAAGAGGCAAAAGAAGAGGCGAAAGAAGAAGCTCCTTCTGCTGCTCGCCGGCCACAGACTGTCTCTGCTCATTCCTGAGCGCATCTGCTGCTAATTCTGCCCCACGAGACTTGCTGACATCTCGCGAGCTCAGCACAACTGCAGACTGTCTCCCGTTGGCTCCACTTGCGCTACTGTTTCGCCCACTGGAATGCAAGGCCGACAAGTTGGACTAGTGTCACTTCTGCTGCTTTCTGCTGCTTTCCTCTGCTCCCAATCCAAAGCACACCTAAGGGGCGCTCATTGGGCCCCATTGGCGCTCCTTAGGTTGGCCACTGTCCAATCGATCACTTGTTTCCACCGCCGCAGACAGTCTCTGGCCAATCTCGAGTCTCCAAGCGGCGATAGTGATCACTGTCAGCGAGCAGTAAGGCACCAGAGCGGCGCGCTCTTTGTCGCCGCGAGCTAAACACTGGCTTCTTCTTCTTGCTCGCCCAATCGCTTCTTCAAGCTCCAGGTGCTCGGCCGCCGAAGATTAGCTGCCCGGCTTTGCTCTATAAGTGGCCTGTGGAGGCGCCAGTCTCTAGTGCTAGTCTGCGGCTTTTGAATTCGAGTTCGGATCTTCGGCCGCACTTTGTCTGCACTTTTTCTCTGCACTTCGCTCGCTTTTTGGGCCGCTTTTTGCCACTCGATTGAGCGAATTGAGCGAACTTCAAAGCCCACTTCAAACAGGCGCTGATTGGCCTCTGCGAACTGCCCTCCTTAGGCTGTTTGTGTTTGTGTGCGCCGAACACAGTCTGCAGTGTACAGTGTGCAGTGTTTAGTGCAGACAAGCACTCGTCTGCTTGGACAAAAAAGCGCCAAAGCAAATCGGTAGCCAGCCAAGTGGAGCTCGTGTCTGCCACTAGTCCTTAGCTGCGGCAATATTTCCAATCATCTCAAACTCAAACTCAAACTCAAACTCAAACACAAACACAAACAGTCTCCGCCTCTAATTCTCCTTTTTTCTCTTTCTGTTCGCCGCAAACGACAAATCGATGCTAAAAAATTGCCGCTAAATGTTGCCAAATTTGCCTGAAGATCACTTGATAAGCGGCCATAATGCGCCCCACTCACTGTCTCTCATTTTATTATTTCCTCGCCTGCTTGCTTACTCGTCTCACAAGCCGCCCCTTAGGAGTGGACTGCGTGCGAAACTTGGGCCCCACTTTGCTGCTCCTTGTCTTTGGGCCATTTCTCTGCCATTTGCCGCCCATTTGCACCACAAAATGCAGTCTTTCTTCTCTGAAAACGATACTTTTTGCCTCCTAAACTCGCGCAGAACAGAACAGGACACCTAAGGGCAGGTTCCCACTGAACTTCTTGTCCAATTTTCCCCCAAGCTAAGCTAAGCTTCCCTCTTCGTCCATCCTAAGGTCTGTCTGTGGCCCCATTTGCTCACCGTGTCACCGGCCGTCCAATTTGCCGGCCACAATCTCGCCCAATTCCACACCTTAGCTCCGATTTTTCGCTCGTCCTAATGGTCTCCTATTCTCTGGCACGAGTTTATCTTTTTGCGAACAGATTTTGCTCAACGAAATTCGGCTGCTCCTCAACTGGCCGCAGCTCGTCTCTTTTTGAAGCTGACTATTGGCCCCAAAAAACGGTGAAAATCCAATGAATTTGGGCGAAAGTTCACCGCCAAGAACAGGCTCACTTCCGGTAATAAAATGCGCCTGTTGCTGCCAGTTTGAATGTTGGGCGCCAGTGGAGCTTCCATTTGGCTTCTCGTTGCTGCTCTTTGCTCTTTGGGCCAGAGACTGGCCCAAATTCAGAGACCAAGTCCTAGTCTCTGTGTTCATTCTCTGGATGCTGCTCTTTTGGGCTCGAATTTGGTCAAATTTGGTCAACTTTGCTCAAATTTGCCCAAATTTGCATCGGAAACACATTCAGATCATGCAAATTAGCGCAAACGCAATACCCAAATCAGTTCGACTCCCACATTACGTCGCAAGACGTCGAAGCTTCTCTTCATGGCGAAGAGAAGCTCCGTTTAAAGAGCTTCATTGCGGACATTTCGCCTCCAGAGAGAAGGTCTCCCACGCGAAAGGAAGAAAAACTTCAATATAGGTTTGCGGGACACAGTCTGCGGAGGACTGTCTGCGGAAGACTGTCTGTGGCAGGAAAACAAGTTCGCTCTTGCCTGCAGATTGCGCGCAGAGTGCACAGTGCACAGTGCAGAGTGTACAGTGCACAGTGCAGAGTGTGACTTTCTGCCAGAATTCGCTGGCTGTGTCTGCTAAGCAGTCCTGCTGGACTGTGCTCCTTAGGCTTGGTCGAATATCGAGACTTTGGCTGGAGAAAGTTGGCAAAAAGTGGGAAAAGTTGGCGAAATTTGGTCGAGCGAACTTGGACGAACTTGTGGAAAGTTGAGCGAATTTGGGCGAATTTGAGGAAACTTACTTGAGCGAATGTGCAAAATTCGGCGTGCACGATCAGGCGTGGAATTTGAGCGGCTCGCCTCTGGGCTTTGCTTTTCAAGCGAAGAGAGTTAGAGACTGGGAGAGGAGACAGAGACTAGGAGCAAAGGAGAAGAAGGAACAATCCCCTTTTGCTTGTTTCCAGTTAGCCGCAGTTAAACTGGCTGAGTGGAACAGGTGGTCGTGCAGAGTTTTGCGGCTCGAGTTTTGTGCCATTCCTTAGGTTTGGTGCGGGAGCAGAGGATTGGATTTTGCTCTGGCTCAGGTGGCTTCTTGTTTGTGTCGGACGAATGTTTGAGAATTTTTGCGGCTAATTATGGTGGAGGAAGCGAGAAAAATGAGCAACTGCAGATTCAACTAGAAGAGGCAAGAAGAGGCAAGAAGAGGCGGCCACTTGCAGTTTGCAGTTTGCAGTTTACAGTTAGCGGCGCACAATTTTCAGTTTGTACAGTTTGCACAGTTTTCAGTTTGTACAGTTTGCAGCTCTGGACGAGCTGAGCAGAAGCCGAGCAGAAGAAGCTGAGCTAAGGTGCGGCTGGCAAATACTTGGCCGCTGTTTGTTGGCGGCGGAACCTGCACTCTCCAGTGTTCACTGTGCATTTCCAGTGAGCATTGTTTGCTCCCAAGGGCAATCCTTTTCGATTGTTTGCGGTGCTTCTCTTCTTGGCAACTTGGCTGCTTCTCTGCTTGGTGCTCCTCCCACTGAGCGGCAGACTGTTGTCCGTCTGGCTGGAACAAGTTGGGGAATGAGAAGCCGGAAAGAGGCGGAAAGAGTGAAGTGAGCAGTGCTTGGGAGAAGAGTGGCCAGAAGACACTTGCAGACTGCTCTTTGCTTTTCCGAGCGCGCCAATTATCCCGCCGAGCTGCCCGCTGTGCTGCTGTGCTGCTGTGCTGCTCAAATGGAGACTGTGTGCCGCAGACAGTCTGTAGAGCGCCCACTTTGCTTCACTTCTTCTATTCAACCTTTTGTTGTGTGCTCGTGCGCCCGAGCAAGTCCCTTTCGAGCGGCGCCTCCTCTCTGGCCTCTTCTCTTGCTCACAATCACGCATTTCCGAGAAAATTTCGGCCTCAAACTGGCAAACTGGCAACAAGTGGCCCTAAGCATTGGCAAAGACTTGGGCAGAGGCGAAAAAGAGTGAAAAATTCAGCCAAAATTCAGCCAAAATTCAGCCAAATTTGAGGAGAAAAAGAAGAAGAAAAGCGAGAAGAGAACATTTACATTCGAATGCGAATGCGAATACACTAAGCAGACCTTACCTGTTCCTCTGTTTGCCCTTTTTCTCTCTTGGAGCTTCTCTTTGGAAGATGCTTGGCGGGGGAGACAGTCTGCGGCTGCACCTTAGCCTCGCCCGCACCTTCTGGTTCGGGCACTAAAAGCAGACGCGGAAGAGAAGCAGAAGAGCTGAAGAAGAGCTGCACCTAAGGGCAGAGAGAGAAAAAAGGGCCGCAAATTTGCTTTTCGGCCAGTCTGAAATGGGCCCAAATGGCCAATAATAATCCAGTGCATTGTGGTTCCTTTTTCGAGTGGGAGGGGCAAAAAAGGGACAACGAGCGGCCAATCCTTAGGGCAAATCCAGCTTCTTCTCAATCTTCTTTTGCGGCCCACCAGCTGCACTTGTTGCTGCTCTTTTTCTTGGCTTGAAGAGATCAAAACCAGCCAAAAGGTGGAAAATGCAGAAGAATCAATTGGGAGGCCAATTATGTGGCCTCTTTTACACTGTTGCCTTGTAACAGTCACCAGTTTGAATCCAATAAAATGGCTCTGCTTTTCTGCATTGCTTTGCCGCTTTGGTGCTCTTCTGCTTTTCTGCTTAGGTACGCGCGAGACACTGTGTCAAAGAGCGGCCAGTGCAAAGCAGCACTAAGCGCAGACCAGCTGCAGCGAAAAGCACTGATCTGGCACCTGAGCTTTTTCGCCTTTTCGCTTTCTCGCTTTTTCCAAAGACTGTCTCTGGCCCCAAAGACTGTCTCTCGGCTCCAAAGACTGCCATTAAAGGCGGCCAGTTTTCCTTGTTTGTTTCGGACAAACAACAATTCATCTTGCCGCTCGTCTTCGGCTCGTTTCCAGCTCTCCAAAGGCAAAGCTTTCCCTCGATTGGCCTCAACTGTTCTGTGCCTCTGCTGCGCCAACCAGCCAAACAACAGTCGTCGGGGCGCCAAAAACTGGCCAACTGGCCTCAGTTCCGCCTCCACACTAACAGAGAGTGTCTGCAGGAGAGAAAGAAGAGGCCCCAAGGCGGTCTCTTTTGCTTCAACTACAGTCTGAAGAGACAGACAGAGAGAGACAGAAAGAGGCACAGGTGGCCGGCAACAAGTGTCGAGTGGCAAGCGAGCAGATTAGATTAGATCGCGCGCGCCATCGATGAGTGTCTGTTGCTTGTCGATTTGTTGCCGCGAATGTTTTGTTTAAATGTTTTCCCGCTAACTGTTCGCAGGCAAAGACGAGCAGCCAGAAGGCGTGTGCAGTGTTTGGGTGCCAAGCAAGAGGAGCAGCTAAACAAGAAGAGCTACTAAACAAGAGGAAGAGATTGCAGCCCGCAAAGCAACGGGCCGCTGGCGGATCTCTGAGGTCTGAGGTCGCCGAACACAAGCTGGCCTGCTCTTGCGTCTGTTGCTGTGATCTAGTGGCCAAAGTCGTGAGCTGGCGGCGCTCGTGTTTGCCGTCAAGTGCGCGCTGGGCACACGCCACTTCCAGCCGAGACGAGCAGAGCAGA
>Ga0058701_10002171_pt1 | contig 14667 bp, 7 predicted proteins | sample AgamicOrMae_FD_97039 | JGI IMG/M metagenome (GOLD analysis project Ga0058701, IMG submission 97039) | Agave microbial communities from Guanajuato, Mexico - Or.Ma.e | ecosystem: Host-associated > Plants > Phyllosphere > Phylloplane/Leaf | place: Guanajuato, Mexico | collected 2012-06-04 | reverse complement strand
GCCAATCCGTAAACGCCAAACGAGAAAAGTCGCAAACGCCAAAGTTCTAAACCGCAATACTAACCTTACCTAACCTAACTTAGCCTAACCTAAATTAACCTAACTTAACCTAACCTAACTTAACCTAACCTAGCTTGACAGAACCTAACCTATACGAACTTTGGCGTTTGCGACTTTTCTCGTTTAGCGGTCACGGACTGGCGCTTGCGGCGTTGGCGCTTGTGGTTTTTGGCGCTATCGAATGCCCCCATCCTATGTTTGGTATTTACATTGCTATCAAGCAAAGCTCCATGCAGGAGAATTTTCCTTACAATGACAATAACACGGATGGCCTCTTACAATCAATCCAACGCCATTCCAACTAAACATTCAAAGCAAATAACGTGTAAACCGCGGTTACCTCAAAACATACTCAAGTAGAGAACCATCAAGTTCCAGTTTCCTCTTCGTCCTATCCAAGATTGAGCATTTATGCCCCAACCTTGCCCTACATTCCGGCTATAGTCTTCTTAACCATTTAAGTCCCCTTTTACCTTCACAGTCCTTAAAGGGCGGACAAGGATTCGTATGAAAACGCCTTCTGGACTCAACGAATCTTAAAATTTGAAAATCCATCAAAATCGCGAGGATAGGATCTTATCTTACGCCAGGCTTCCGCAATCAGAATAAAAATTCTTATCAGCAAAATAGACGAATTTTAAAAACAATTTTTGGGGGGGCATTCGATAGCGCCAAAAACCATAAGCGCCAACGCCGCAAGCGCCAGTCCGTAACCGCCAAACGAGAAAAGCCGCAAACGCCAAAGTTCGTATGGGTTAGGTTAGGTTAAGTTAGGCTTAGTTAGGTTAAGTTAGGTAAGGTTAGTATTGCGGTTAAGACCTTTGGCGTTTGCGACTTTTCTCGTTTTGCGGTTACGGATTGGCGCTTGCGGCGTTGGCGCTTGTGATTTTTGGCGCCTATGACAGCTACCCAATTTTTGAGCTCTTGTGTTTTTGAATTGTGGAGAATAAATCCAAAGTATACCCAACATGCTAAGTTATCTCAATTGGCTCTGAAGTTAATCGCGGCTGGAATTTACCTGATCGCGCAGACTGGCAATTTTGATCGCCTTATACTGGTTTCCGTAGCCTGCCACTGCTGTTGGGAGAATCATCCGTATACCTACATCACATCGTTATCCAACAGATGAGTATTGCAGTTACAGGGAAATCTGCTTCCCATCCGCGTAACATTCTGTCTGGGCACTTACTACCGTACCGCTTTTTGATTAAGAAACATTTTGTGAGGTAACATACAGGTTACATAGTCAACTAAACGCCGCTCTCAGTCGGCCAGGTACTGATCACGACCTCTCCCGCGCGAAAAGAACACTGCAGTTGAAGCGACCAAGCCTGTGTCCAGTTAAAAAAAAGGGGGAGGGTCTCTCAACCGAAAATTTTGTTGCTGTAACAAAGAAGTTTCAGTTGTCGCGAACTAACCTTAAGTCGGAACAACGACATAGTTTTGGCCAAGGACTAGTTTGCTCATAGAGATCAAACCATTTATTTTTGAGCCCCTGTTTGTTTATATGTTCAGCTTTTTTTTGTTTTTTTATTGTTTTTTTCTTTTACAATACCACAACCCCATCTTAATCTTAATCCCATTAAGATTTATTTACGGCGATTGGATTAGTAGTTACGTTCTACCGACATGGGCTAAACCTAGTAATCTAACAGAAAGTTTTAAGGAGATCCCCTGAGTGAGAGTTAAAAACAACAAATGGCTTCTGAGAAGTCCACCTGAAATATATTTTGACGGTTCTTAAACTCGGAAGATGGGTTTTGTTCAGGAGTGACAATCGAGAAAATGAACAGTGATGGTCTCATTTACTTGAAGAGACTTCAACGCGCGTGGAGACGAACGGATAAAATCGTCTGTTTTTCAGTTCAACTCGGGAATACGAAATAACACAATACCATTTAACGGTGGCTCATGTATTTTTTTATTTTATATAAAAAAGATTTACTATTTACAATATGTCCAAAGTCCCGTCGCGTGGGTGATGGTGCTTCGTTGAGCAGTGCTGCGTCGACGCCTCCCGGCCCGGCGAAATTTGGATGCGGGGCAATTTGCGCTCCGGAGGAGAGAATTTGCACGCGACGTGTTCGCCGAGAGGCCCTCTACTCATGTCAGCAGACCAGTGCCGAACCGACCCAAAGCTCCTGATGCGGTGTCCAGATGGTTTGAAGCCGCTCGAGAATTGCGTTTCCCCCGCGAGCGGTGGATGTGGTGTGGTTTACCCGTATGATGGAAGGGAGAAACGACAGGGAAGGGGTTGGCTTAGAAGGGGGCTCCGTAGGAGCTGCTGGGGCGAGACGGTGCGCCGTACGACGACGAGATGCCGCCGCCGGAGTAGCCGCCGCCGGAGTAGCCGCCGCCGCCCGAGCTCTGCTCGTACTGCGCGACCTGGATGGCCTGCTCGACCTGGCCGAGGTCCACGCCGACGACGCGGCCGCCTCCGGAGGGGACGCCGTAGCTGGACGAGGGCACGCCGTAGGAGGAGGACACGCCGCTGCCGCCGGAGTAGCCGCCGCCGCCGGAGTAGCCGCCGCCGCCGCTCTGGCTCTCGTGCTGCAGGATGATCTGGCGGATCTGGCCGAGGAGCTGCTGGTCGACGTACTGGCCTTCGTTGGTGCTGGGGCCCACGGGGACGGGCACGTAGCCGCCGCCGCCTCCGCCGCCGCCGGAGTAGCCGCCGCCGCCGCCGGAGTAGCCGCCGCCGCCGCTGGGCCGGCTATAGCTGTAGCCGCCGCCGGGGGCCTCGGCGTGCACTGCTACGATCGCAGCGGCCACCAAACACTGAAACAAAATACGGTTTTTGTACGAAATGCTCTGTTTAACAGGATTCATCTTCCAAACATAAGATTTACTGCGAAACTATAACAGTCGCAGGACTCTTCCTCGGAGCCCTAACATGTGCTTCGGGAGAGTCCTGCGGAATAAACTTTCCTGGGAGAGACCCTGTCAAATAAAATAAATCGAAGATATTGGCTCTTACAGTTAAACCTATTTTGAAACATTAATTAATCTTCATCTTCGATGATTCGAGTACATGAACCCACTACCGCCCACCGATTGGCTTAGCGTCGTTGGGAAATGATATTTTAGAGGATCTTTTCACTTCATAATTCTCACTATTCATAAAAAAAAACCTGGAAACCTGAAATTTAATTATTTAGGCGTTTTCAAAAGTTTAAAACCGCGTATTTCATTGGAAAAATCCTTCAATTTCTTTTAAGCTTAACTTCCCTCCAAATACTTTGGGCTCTTATCGGTTAAGGTTTTATACAATCATACAACCTAAGGGTACATCCCAGAAGATTTTTGTCGTATCTGTAGTTGAATCATCTTCAGTTTAGGCTCATTTCAGTGTCTTAAAGTCAGTCCTACCAATATGAATATGTCCTCTGAAACGAAGAAATATTGATTGTCTAAATTAAAAATTAGTATACTTCCGAGGTCGCTTAGAGAAACCTGATTCTGGACTCTAAACCTTTGTACGTCATATCAGGATTTCTAAATCGATAGACGCGTTGGACAAACAGCCTTTCTCTTCCAAGCTTAGACGAAGAATTGCCCGCAAAATAATTGGCCTTTTCCTAACAATGCAATCCTTATATTGTGTGTTGGCAACGTTAATGTTCTGCCTAATAGCTCTTGTAACATCGCTTGTATAAGAGGGTATTTGATGACCCGTTTCTGCTGGGCACTCGGCGCCGCCCGCCGCCGCCGCCCGCCGCCGCCGCAACACGGCCGTCAAGATGAAATCCATTCAAGTGGTACTCTTCTTGCGCAAATGCCGCTGCGGCGACGTCGACATTTAGCTGCAATGGAGTGACCAGCGCAGCTGTGGACAGCTGCGCTGGCTGCGCTCTTTGCAGCTGCGGCCAGCGCAGCTGTTAGGGCCGTAGGCTTCTCTCAAATAAAAGAGTATCGAGTGGATGACCTCGTGGCCTTTCTCTTCACTTTTTAACGCGGCTTCTAGCGGCACGCCGCTTCCTTGAGCCTTTTAAACGTTGCTGCCAACTGTTCCGCGTCTTTAACCGACTTATGCCACTTCGTACTCAATTTTTTTTTCGCAAATATATATATATATTAAAAAATTAATTTAAATTTTAAAAACGGATATAGTACGCTTTCTTTTTTTATGATGGTCACATCGACGCCCATATCAATTAAAAGAGGTCAGCAAGACCTGTGCGTTGGTAATCCTGCCTTAAATTCTATAGAGAAACAAGAAAAAAAACACATTTTTCGTGTTTATATTTAAATGACGCATAGAACTATCCCCAACAATCTTTCAATGAAAAGTAATTGGCATGGTTTCTCTCAATGAAATTGACACGTCTGGCTCCAAAGTAGCGCCTCAATATTCTTTTATTATACTAATGCGCTTTTCTTCACATCTTATTTATGCCATGAAAGTGCCTACATATACTCCCATTATTCTCACAATAAACTAGACCCATCGCCTAAATATCTCTTTTTAAAACATTCTAATCTCGGAAAGGTTTTAATGCGCGTGTGAGTTGCAGACTCATCTTCTAGTGAATCTCAAATCAGTCATTGTGTCGTAACATCTTTGGCTGTTCTCACATCAATGAGGTGACCTTCCCACAGAAAAGCAATCTTCAAATAGCTCTCCTAATCAGGCAACCTTGATCGCAGTACTTACTGGTCTAATACCCTCAAATCGGGCGAGGTCATGTTGAGGCCCTTGCTTAATCGAATTAATGATTGCTGGACGATATCCCATGTCCATCGACCTCGGTCAAGTTCAATTTGATTGCTCCTTTTTTTAACCCTTTTGTTTTCCTCCGCTTCTTTGCTGCTGAAATGAGCAACCCAAGGTTTTAAGACTGCTTTGGAAGGGAAATGTACCCCGCTTTAAGAGGAGGACTCGTCCTACGGGAATAATGCACCACTTATTAGCCTAAATTAACGCCTAAAGTTGGCTATTTAAAATGATTATGTTTTGAAAATTTACATGTATTTGTTTTTTCAATAAAGAAGTGCGAGTTTGCTTTTTTTTTGAAAATGATTATTTAATCAGTTAAAAGACACAGAGAAAAATATTTTAAAATGATAAATCAATCAATTAAAACACATAGAGAAAAAATATTTTAAAATGATAAATCAATATTACTTTAATGGCTTCTTGCCAACCCCTGTTTTAAAGGCGGGAACTTATTTTTACGGTATGGATTTTAAGCAAAAACATGTCCTCAATTTTGAGCTTGTCGAAAATTTTATTAGTTTTAGAATATTGTTTTATGAAATTTCTAGCCAAAATTTCGTGAAATTCTTCTATATCGAAAGTTCCTCTTCCGCTTAAGATCTTTAACGCGCTTATGATACAGCTATCTCTTTTTAATATCTGTCCCTTTATGAGACTTATTCTTCTAATGCTCTCACATCCGACGGAATTCCTGATCTCGATTTCGATATGCGATACCGATTTTTGATTTATCGATATGCGAAAGAAAAGGCTGATTGGTCTCCCTATAATGTGGATGATATGAAGGATGTTGAATCGCTCGTCACGTTTCAGTAGCCACGTGCTGCCCCTGCGCTGATTTCAACGAAGTACGTGTCACTCGGGGAAATCGCGAAATAGCTAGCATTTTGGCTCTCTGTGGGATGGTTTTGGCACCGATCGCTATTCTTGGTTCAGACGTAGACTTGCTTACAAAATGATAATTGCATCGCTAGATCTCAAGTGACTGCAAAATGCTTCGATTTACTTCATTGTGCTGCCCTTTTGTAGACAAAATTTTTGCGACTCTTTTTACAAAATAAATTTTTATTTTTTTGAGGTGTTTTTGTTTCATTCAAATTTTTTTGTTTTCAGTAATTTATCATGCGAATTTTCTGACGTGCCAATTTTTTTAATTCAAAAAATAATTGAAAAAAATGAGCCTTTGAACAATAGGTAATTTAAGTTTGCTTATAAGCTGAATTTCTTTATTTTAGATGAAGTCAGTTTCAATTTTCACTGTCGGAATTCGGAATAGAGTGAACTTGACTCAAAGAAAAAAACCTAAAAAGAAAGAAAATCTACCTGCAATTTTCATCAACCGTCATGTTAAATTAACAATATCAAATTAAGGAATTTCTAATATCCCATTGACGAAATCGGTCTTGCAAAAGTTTATTATTACATGTTTCTTTATCTTGCAAAGAAAAGGAAATTCTTTGGTCTATGATGCATATTCTTGTGATTTGGAGTTGTCGAGCGTTTTGGTTTAGAAATTTTACTCGTATGTGATATGGCTGAGAGTTAAAGTGCTTCGTTGATCTGTTTACAGTGCAGTGGCCCCAAATTCAAAGAGATCCTCTTCCGCCGGTGGCGCCGAAGAGAAGTCAATCGCAGGAAGCTTCATTCGGTAAGTCAAAATGGCGGGCAATTCAAACTGCCCGTAAGTATCTTTGCGAACGCAAAAGTGGCTCTTAAGGTGATGTAACAACCCCGTTACGATAAACACGTTTTGCCTTGCATCAGGCATTAACATTCATTAGCGCGGATAATGTGATTCCATCTTTTAATTTACATAACACTTTTGCATTATTTTCGTGACACAATTGTATAATGAAAACGAGTCTTCATCCCATAAAAAAATATCAATAAAAGTACGGAGTTTAAGTATTAGTTGAAACATTCATAAGACTATCATGGCTCTGGCGGCGATCATTAAAATGATCACTTCTACTATGACAAGCTTGGAGGTAACTTAAACGCGCGTCAAGAAGGCGCCGTGTGTTTTGAGAGTTTGCGTGCGGATAGACACATCGTTAATTTTTTAGCCAAATATTTACCTCCCACGCATATCTATTTTTACAGAGAAAAAGACTGAGCAGTATAGTTTAAGAAAAATGTGAGTGAAAAGTCAACCGTGGAATTTAATCCGAATTTCCATCAACGCTTATTTGAAAAGCTTGCGAAAATCGAACAACTTTATCTTTTATATTATTAGATTAAGACGGTGCTTTATTAGTTTCCGACAGCACTCTTCGGAACTATGTCGGAAAGAATCCGAATGCATCACCTTCTAGGGTCATTTAATTTTCGAATGATATATCTTTTGATATATCCTGAAAAGGCCCGATAATCAACATCTCAAGTCACTCAAACAAGGTACTCTCTTAAACAGCTTGGATTAACTTCCGGCAACTACTGCTACGTTTTCGCAGTGATTCATCACAAAACAACACTCAACACGGAAATCAATGAAAATTAAAAACTGATTCAATTCCTGCAATGTTTTTAAGATATCAAGTTTGAGCGAGTTCAATTTTGGTTTGAGAGGCGAATTTCAAATATGTTTCTTACAGATAAGCACAACCGGTAGCTAACCAGTTTATTTGTAGGCATTTCCACAAATTATTGGTCTTAATTTTCTGATTAATACTCTGAAGAAAATTTGAGTAAAAGGCACAGTTGATTTGGCGTTAGTACTGAGAGCACAATTTTCGCAAATTACGATTCCCTCGCGAGGCGTATTTGTTTTGTGATGAGTTGATATCAGCCGGAAGAATCACTGCACGCGCTTCGAGTGTCCATTTCACAGAGCACAAATTTGTGAGCGTCCCGCCGCACTAAACCGTAAAGCACTTTGTCGCTGGTAAACACGTATCCATTGTTGGCGCGTCGGTGGTTGGTTGATGGCGATGGCGGGTGCTGTGTTGCTGGGACTTACCACTGCGAAAGTCCTCATGTCGTGTGAAGGAGCCTCAACTGTTGAAAGATGAAACTTTACCGAGACTGAGGTACTCACCTCTAACATCCGTATTTATACGAGTGTCCAGTGACGTCACTGCTCGGTGGGAGGGGGGTGGGGGAAGGGTGCGGGAGGCGCACGGACCGACCTAAATCCTATACAGGGAAAGGAGAGGGATTTCCTCCCCTCCCCCTCGGGTGGGGGTGGGGGAGTCCATCGTGAGAGAAAGTGAGGCTCATAGCAGCTGGACCACACTGTGGCGCCAGGATGCTGTCTGAAACGCCGCCCGCCGATTCTTCCGATTTATTTACCTTTTGGGTTGATTCAATAAAACACGCTTCGGGGTTTTTCACCTCGGCCCTTTAAGTACAGCTCCCATTGACGGTACAGTCAAGGGCATATATGGCCGCCATTTTTTGTTGTTGTTACTATTACACAGCAAAAACAAACCCCCGTTTTGGTGAATACTACCTGTATTGGCTATAAAACGGAGGTAGTGCGTATTTCGGTAATTTTTCAATGTACACCTATGTTCAGCCACATCAATGGAAAGCTCTCGCCGAGAGCTTTTGAATGATATGGCTGAACATATGCCCACTTGAAAAATAGCCAAAATACGTACCACCCTCGTTTTGGTTTCACACCCAAAACAGGTAAAGCATTCCTTAAACGGTTTTTTATTTATTTATTTTTACTGTGTAATGTACTTGGATAAGAAGGTGCGCTCCCGCGTTTAGGTCGATTTCACTTGTGTTGCCAACCCTAATTCAAAACTAACAGAAACTCACTAGTCAGCCCTTTATGTTCTGACTTGAGGTGTCACTTTATTGAATAAAAATTAAGGTTTTTCACCTCTTTTGTTCGACCGTTGGTTGCCAAGCCGAACGGCGCAATAATCTAACCTAACTTATACAGTAGTTAGCCTTCGTTAACCTAATTTCGCCTAGTCTGATGTCTCTGACCAATCGACGACGATAAATATCGCCGAGAAGTAAGCGCACCCAACCTACTCAACTTTACCTGAAGTGCATGGTGCCTCGCTCAACCGCCACCTCTCACGGCTGGCGCATCACGGGTGACTGTTTGGTTAGGTTAACTTAAGGGCTTTGTCCCTCGCTGCGCTATCATTTCGCCCAGCTTGGTGAGGAAAGGTGGAACACAAGGTAGAAAATGCGACTTTTAAAACTGTGAGTGACCTATATTTCTCAAGCTCCAGGATCAAAATCTGCTCACGGCAGAAAAAGGATCTGATTTTACAGTAGAGGAGACCTTCGTTGACAAGTGCATCATTCATACTTAAACGCTCAAGGGATACTTTTTATCTGAGTTAGTTTAATGACAGGCCTACGGTGATCATACTTGTTAAGAGTTTGAGCAAGTGGTGGGAGTTTTAATAGCTCATGTTTCAAAAAGTCCTTGATAACAAAACTCAAATTGAGCTATCATTCCGAAAATGCTGAGGATTTCGGAGACTTGAACGCATTGTTCGATTTACTTCTCGCGCAAACATCTTGGCCATATTTCCAGAGTATGATAAGAGATTATGTATAATCTCGAAACCTAACAGTAAAAACTTACCTTTGCTTTAGGTCTAGATCCTTACGTGTTTTGATATGAACTAAAATTAAGGGGTGTAATTTGATTATTTTTGAAGATACCTGTCTCAATAACCATATCAATGGTAAGCTCTCGACGGGACCTTTTCCTTTATATAGTTCACAACTAAAATATCCGCCCGCTCTGCATAGCGACGAAAGGTGGAACTGGTGAAACACGAGAGGTTGAAATTTTCAACCTCTGAAATTGACAGTTTTATGTATCCTATATGTGGTAATCCTACGACTCGAAGGACACTGTCGACCGACTTCTTCGGAAATCCTCAATTTTATTTGTTTACATAACAACTCGCTGTGTGATTAGCTGCCTGGCCCGGAAGGCAAAATAGATCGCGCCGCCGCGACGCCGCCACGCCGCGACGCCAAGTCTTCTAACCAAACTAGGATCTCGTTGCTAGAATGAGGTTTCTGGCTCAAAGTTATTTTCCTTGGGAATAAACGGACAAAAAATTTTACTTTTATTGTGGAGCATGTGACAAAAATTCTGTACTTGGTTTTTACTACCCAGTTCTTCATATCAGTTCTTGCGGAAATTATTTATTCGGATAAGGCAGCAGCTGCCTTTCGTCCCTGAAAGTCCTCAACATTTTCTTTTGAAAAGGCCCCAAAATCGACTTTTGAAGTTTTTGGATATAATATTTTTTGTCCTAAAACATTGAACGTATTTGCGTACATCCGGTCCGTTTAAAATACTGAACATGCAAGTCTTCTTTATGTGCGTTGATGTCTCCCCCATATAAACGCGTTCTTGTCATTTGCCCGAGCGTTCAATTTGTAAACGTATGGCCGGGTCAGTGGACGTAACCCTTTTTTAAAATGTGTTATTTTTAGCAGCTCAAAGTATTTTCAAAAAGGGTGTTGCTATTGACCCGACATGCATTTAACGCACGTAACCAACCTAATACATTTTAAATGGGGCAGTCGGGTCAATAAAGGAGAACCCACCTCAGGAAATGAACTTTTGATTTACAGTAATATCAGCAAATCAGTGGTTTTTGATTTTCTCAGAAAATGCCCCACAATGAACTACAATCTCCTTAAAGGTTTTTTCGCTTGTCCTGAATCCAACGTTTTTTAAACATGAACGTATAGATGACTTTAACAGTGTTAAAACTTTAAAACATGAACACATAGATGACTTTAAACCTCTTATACGGAAATTGGCTATAAGTGTTATTTGCGTAATGCGTTGTTTATTCTTCCATGAATATTCCAGTACTCCGTATAATTTCAGTGTAATCAAATCCGACACTTTTATGAGGTGAGAATTGTTTGAATTTGGCAAAACACATGAGTATGGACACGGTTTTATCCTTGAAAAACCTTTCCGCTCGTTATTTAGTCGGAAGTTCTTACATACGAGCATAAGAACTTCCTTCCTAGCGGGAATTAGCTAGTCTCAAACTAACCTGATGTAGTTATGACGAGACAGCGAAATTTCATCGATATTTTTTAAAGAACCAAACTGACGTCATCTTGCAAACAGATTTTTTTTTGAGAATTTTATAGCAACCTATTGGGGTATATTTTTGAATTTCAACGCTAGACACACCTTATGGCCAAGAAAAAAATATGAACTTCAAAAGATTGCCTTTATGAGATTTCATAACACTACCCGATATTTTAAATTTAATTCTTGTGTCTAATTCTAGAGCAGAGTGTGTACTTAAAACGGTGTCATAAAATCTAACTTTTTATTTACATCAGCTTGTTGCTGCAGAACTTTTAAAAAATCTAATCTTAATCTAATCTTAACAGTATATGGCACGGTATTTGAGTCACATTTCTTCGTTGGGCGAAAAGTATTTTCTTTAGTGGAAACTCTGGGCTAGTCCAACTGACAAATTGCGTTCTAAAAAGGAAGTCAGTAGATTCGCACGTGCCGTGGATGCAAAAACGATGGAACAGTTTTGGCATGTTGAAATAAAATGCGTAAAAAGCGTTATTTGATAGATTGCAGCTGAATTTCTCATCTTTGATGTCGACATCCTCCATCATCACGTCTTTACTGTAGGTTACTCAATGATCCAGTCATTGTGTGGCGCGAGATCTCATTATCATTATTCTGGCGAGGGTTTGATTCCGATGCTGTTTTGTTTCTTCCCATCGCAGACTTGTGCGAATATTGTGAAAACGGAATGGTCCCTCCATTACTCGGCCACCGCAAATGAACCCTGGACCAGAGTTGTTTAATTTCACGCGCGCTATTTTGTTTATCTCGGTAAATTTAGAAGATTGAATTTTCCGTCTCTTGTGTTCCACCTTTCGTGGCCAAGCCGTACCCTAAGTAACCTAACCTAAATTGACCTAAGTTAAACTAACATAACGGTGACTAAGTGGAGCCGTAGAGAAGCGAGACATGCGGAACTTACACTTTCTATGATAAACGGAAGTAAACACGCATTTGTCTAATTTTACGAGGTTAGGAACCACCTTATTATTAGGAGTCATCATATAGATTGAAAACTTAAAGTTCTACCATTGTCATTATCTGACAAATCAAGCAATAGTCAACTTGTTCAAACCTTTTTTTATTTATTATAGTCATAAAAATTGCAAAAAGCGTAAAAAATAACAAATTCCAGAAAAAAGGAAAAAAAATGGAAAAAAAAAGCAAGGGGTACCTGTGGCTTTTTTATTTTTTATTTTTTTTTTACTTATTTTTTTTTATTTTTTTATTACTTTTTTTTTACAATTTTTAGCAGAAAATTTTTTGCTTTAATTTTCAAGTTATTATGATTAAAATTTGTCGAGGAATACCAAAAGTGATTAAAAACGTTGCATATTGCTTCATAATTTGGTTGAACGCCCGATAATTCGAATGTAAACGCGATTTTCGCCGAATGAGCGGAGCAAACTTTTTTAAACGTGGAACAAAGATCAAAAAGTTTAAGCGGGCCTCTAATTTGTAACGCGTTTCTTAAATGAATAAGGTTACTAATCAGCTGAATAAAAAAATAAACCCATGTTTGAAATGTAATAAAATTTTGCCTTGAAAATAGCCTCATCCTAAGTTACCCCAACGTCCCTCGCGTCAAAATATCTACCACAGTTATTCACCATCTGTGATTAATGCGCGGTCTCGGAGGCCATTTTCTACGTGCTCAAATTAACACAAAAAACTGCGGATCTTTCGTTTGTAAATGCCGAGGTCTACAAATATTTTTGTTCATGATGTACGTGACTTGATCAAATATAATTAATTCTGATGAGGTGTTAATCTCATTTTGAAGAGCATCTCACGGTAGGATTATTGCTTCCAAGGTTCCAAATATTTTTTTTTCGTCGCTAAGAAAAATAGTGTGTTCAATACATAGATTGTAATACCTGAGCATCATGCAACGTTTGATTACAAGGCCTGTGAATAAGGATAGATGTGTAGGTAGCATTATAGGAGAGCATAGTCTTGCTGCAATCGAACTTCAACTTTGCATCAAGCAAAAATTAAATCGTTTATCTGCTTACAGAAATAGCATTTTACCCGCAAAGCGAAAAAATCACGTTTTTTTTTAAAAAAAATATTATTATTTTTGGGCAATATCTCACGGAGAAAATGACTGTTGCATCGACAAAATGTTTTATGTCAAAACCCTTCGCAAACCAGAATTTTTGTAATGACAATATTACTTGTTACAGCGATATCTGTAATTGTCGAGGTAATTATTGTTGTTGTAACAAGTGAAATTGTCACCTCAACCAGCATGGTTTGCGAACGCCATTTTAACAAAACGTTTTGTTGAGGCAACAAAGTCATTTTCCGAATAAGGCAGTTTCTGGTCTAAAATTGGCTACTCTTGTTTTAAGGGTATTCCAATCAGTGAGCTTCCAAGGATCCCTGAAAATTGTTCCGTCGCTCTTAAAAAATTCTCTGCCTTTTGTAATGAGAGTAGAACCTTGCCGAAAATCGGGCGAGCATTAAGGTAATTTTGCCCTCGGATGGCCTTGAAATCGCTCAAACCATACTGCTGCTAGATCGACATGAATTCTGAATGTAAGATCGAATTAGCATAAATATAGGCACAGTATCTATTTGCGAATGACCTCCAGCCCGCAAGGATGCACACCAAACTATTGCCTTTAGCTTCAACTTCTCCGATTTGTCTGTGGTCACTTCTTTTGTAGTTGACAGCTTGTGGTGGTTTCGGCCTACAAGTATATTCAAGGCCCTCGGACAAATAAGGGGACATTTTTATGGTCAGCTTAACTTGTATTTTTACTGACCCAGAGGACGTAAAATGGCGTTCTAGCGGCCTCAAAGAGTCGGGACACTTGCTCGCAACGGAAGGCGATGCAGTCTAAGTCACGTAATGCCTTTAAAATATTACGTATAAATGATTGGTAGTTTTAAGTGTTAACCGAATTCATAATAGTATAACTTTATGACAAATTACCCGCATGTAAAACGCGTCCAGTGTAACCTAAGAGGCGTAACCGTAGTAAGTAACCTTTTAGTAACACAGAAACGATGACATGCGTAATACACAAACGAAGAAGCCGTATTAGACCGCAATACTTCCGTAAAAGACTACGCATACTTTGCAGAATATAACCTGTCGGGAAATTAGTATGAGAAGTTCTCTGATCTACTCTCTAGTTTGAGACGATTGATTTTTGAGTAAAAAAATTTAAATTGGGTGAAGAAATTATAGATTTGCTCTCAACGCAGCCTTAGCTGTAAACTTACAATTCACACATCGACTATTATGAAGACTTCTTCAAAGGCTGTGAAAGCTAAGATTTTTTCGATTCAACTTATAATTCTTTTTCGGAGAGTAGTCTTAACCCATTACAGCCCAAAGTATTTGGAGAGAAATTTAGCTTAAGAGAAATTCAAAGGAATTTTTCGATTGAACTACGCAATTTTAAGCTTTTTGAAGATGCCTAAATTATTTAATTTCAGGTTTCCAGAGGGGAGATATTTTTTAAATTGTGACAATACTGAACTGGAAATATGTTCTAAGGTAAAATTTTCTGTTCCCGAGCGGCATTGCTGGGCGGTAGTGGGTTAAAATTCTTTTGGATGTAATTTCGAGCGTCTGTAGGGTCATACTTCCAGGTACTAGGGTACTCAGTACTTTTCAGAGTCGAGTAGCCACACTGTAATTTTTTAAGGTAGCATTTTCAACCTTTTGGTTTAAATTTGGTGCTACCCTCCGTCGTCAAGCCGAGCGGAGAGATAGCGGAACGAGTCAAAAGGCATCCAACCAAGCCCAACCTATATCATAAGCAAGCCTCTTGCCGTATACCAAGTTTTGGTATAGTGCCTTGTGCCTCGCTCCGCTATCGCTCCGCTC
>Ga0058701_10002170_pt1 | contig 14668 bp, 8 predicted proteins | sample AgamicOrMae_FD_97039 | JGI IMG/M metagenome (GOLD analysis project Ga0058701, IMG submission 97039) | Agave microbial communities from Guanajuato, Mexico - Or.Ma.e | ecosystem: Host-associated > Plants > Phyllosphere > Phylloplane/Leaf | place: Guanajuato, Mexico | collected 2012-06-04 | reverse complement strand
TTTGCGAGGCTGGGCGCACCATTTAATCGGGGTTTGAACCCCGAACCTCTAACCGAGTCTAGACACCATCACTGGTAACGTAGCAACGCTAACCACTCGGCCACTGAGAAGACGTATGATGCCGGCTGTTCGGAGGCGTACTTCAGTGACGAGGCCTCGGAGAAAGAAAGAAAAATGCAGCGGAACTAAGAATCGAACCCGCGTCGCGAGATTGACAGGCGAACACGCTAACCACTCAGCCACGAAACCTTGTTGGCTTACGGCACAAACATACGCACGAGGAACAAAGCCTGGGTCTTTCAAGGGTGGTCACAAGTCTCCTCGCAACCTACACAGCACGCCGCCGTTTAGCTATCACCTAGGCAACGACTTTTCAGGCCCGACAACCTGGCTTCCATGACTTATGGGGACATTTAATGTTGCCTTGCCAAGAAAATGGCGCCAGCTAGTAAATATTAGATCAAAGTCCAGAGAAAAATTAGGTCGGTAACTTTGGTGAAGAACGTATGGATTTTTTGCGTGGTCGTGGCCCCTGCTTCTTCGTGTCTTGTTTGACGCAGATTAATTGCGTTTATCTACGAATTTAGAGGATGCAGTATGACAAAATCGTTCAAGGAGTGGGAAACGGGTAGAATTACACGTCCCTCACATATTTGCTTTCCTGCCATTGCCGAAGTTGAGGCGGACTCGCAATTTTGAAAATAAAAGAGGTGATAAATCTTGCATGCAGATCGCTTACAAGGATAAAGCACTTTCCGCCATCGAAAGAGAAGCTTCAGATCTTTTTTAATGAGCAGCCTACGCGTGGCGCAGAAACTTTGCTTAACCATGGAGTAGTTCTGTTCTACTCCATGGCTAAACCAGCTGCTTTCCATCAACGCAAAAGAAAGTAAAGCAAATTCTTTCCGAAAAAACTTCCTGCAGCTGTTAGAGCTTCTTTGTATTCCACTAAACGATAAAATAAATGTTTAACAATCGGTTTAGAAAGAGTTGAAGAGAAATGCTAACGGCGATTTCCATCATTGTCACTGTGGTTCCATAGAACCTATCACGATTCCTTAAACGGAAAACCGTTCATTCCGAACCTTAAACATACGCATGATAGCCTACTGTTGTGTTTATTATCGTTATTTTATTACATTTAACAGCCGGATATCAAGCTGGCGCGGCCTTCAAAAAAAAATCGTCAATTTACAAGAAAGAGGGGAAAGAAATATTTCATTTTTTTCTTCCTTCCCCGCCAGTTTTACGCGTGCAACGCTTAAGAAAAGAATTGAAACGCCCGTATAAACCGAGTGCTTAAAGTATAATGAGTGAACTTTACCTTTTTAATAACAGCCAGGATATTAGGAGTATTTTTTTTAAATAATCATATTAAATAATAAGGATTTTTGGGATTTCAGTAAAATGAATCTAAGGTCAAAAGTAGGCCTAGCTTCCTATAAATTACTTCAACAGCAGTGTTGAAAACAAAAAAACACCCAATGGAGTTCTGAAGAGTTCCGCTGGGCGGTAATAGAGTTAAGGGACAAACGATAAACGAAAAATTCTGAGGCACCTTCCGGCGCTGAGATTTCGTCAAGTTGGCAGCACAAAGAACTTCTCAGCTGACCTTAAATCGAATAATTACGGCTAACTAGAGCAAAAAGTTTCCGCAAAAACGCCAATGTTGCCAACGTGAAAGAAACCAAAGCGCTGCTAAGCACATCTGGAAAATCAGTGCTTCCTTTAAAGCGAAATGAATATTCTACGATTAGTTTCTGCTCCGCTCCTCAGATGTAACCGTTCCAACGTTGCATATTTTTTTTTTCGAGAGAACTGCAGAACTGCTGAAGATCTTCAGCTTCAGCTATCAAACACTATGTACGGTATTACGAAGCTTGTATAGTGCTGTTTACTTTCTTTACAAACAATAAGCCGAGCGAAGCGGTAACGAGGCGAGGCTTGGGGCACATAACCTAGCTTAACCGTAACTTGAAACCGTTGTCAAGCTTGTTGTCCCTCAGCAACGTGAATAAGCGAAATCAGGCTTGGTGACAGCCAACCGGACAGACGAAAGCAAAGCCAGGTTCGCGGAGAAAATGACTGTTGCCTCAACCATGAGAGTATTCTCTCATGCCTCAACAAAATATTTTAATAAGCCTCAGCAAACCAGAATTGTTGAGGTAAGTTAATGATTTCAGTTGTAACGGCGATAACTGTAATTGTTGTGGTAACGATTCAGATCGTTGTTGCAAAGAATTGAAAATGTCTCCACAACAATTCTAGATTGTTGAGGCTTGACAAAATGGTTAAGTGAGGCAACAACGTCATTTACTTCGTGTACTTTAATGAAAGGTTGGACGATGGGAAGAGCATTATAGAAACTGCTGTCAAGCTCTCAGAGTGCAGTTGATTAATCATTGCTGTGATTTTTTTTTCTCACGTTTGAGTGCAAACTTTCTTCGGAAGTCGTTTCGAGACGCAAAAAAGGAAAACATCGCCCGGGGTCGTGTTCGGAGCTGGGATAAGAACCCAAATTAATTTTCGACCTGCGCTCAGCTTGGGGCTGAGGGCTCCTCTGTAAACTCTGCTCGTTTGGATAGTACGCCACCAAATAGACAGAGATTGCGCCAAACTTGCTGCAGACATCTTTGTCTCATTTCAGTGCATGCTGCTAGTATTTCTTTCAAAGGAAAAATAACTTTAAATTAAGGTACTCTGACAAGTTCGTGACTCTGCAAGTTGACATCTCCACGTTGGAACTAAATATGATTGAACAATTCAATAGCACTAGAAAATCAAGAAAAATGGTATTTTTAGACGGTTCTGTACAACTTTTCTACGAGCAAAGAAAGCATAAGCAAACATTCGAAAAGGAAGAATAAATATATGCATAGTGACTTTTTTTTAACGAACTTCAGCCGAATTCAATAATTTAGATTTTATAGGGCGATTCAGAGCCGGTATTGAGAAAAGTTTGAGTTAAAATACAAATGGCAACTTATGCGTTCGTAAATAAAGCAACGTAGGTACAACAGATTTTCGCAGCACTTTGCTCTCTTTAGCAGCGCCTGCTAATATTGACTGTAAACAATATAGCAAATAAACTGAGTTTGAGTCATTAATCTCGCTTTCCATTACAGCCACAGCTGAAGTTAGCCTTCCGGTCCGGGCCCAACTTCCGATGGCAATCACGTTTATAAAACGAGTTTATCGACGAAGCGTAACGGGTATAAAAATATTAAGTTGTTAGGAATATTTACTGAAATGGCCCTTCAACGCCGGGAATATCGTGTGTTACGTTCAAGGCTAGATTATTCGAAAATAATTAGATAAACAGAAAGGGAATGTCTTCCGGTGTACTCCCCCCCCCAAAAAAAAAGAAGAAAAGACCGAGATTGAAAAGCTTGAAAAGCTAATTTATTAAAGCTCCTCGGATTAGTAAGAAAAACGCTTGGAAAGATGGGAGGAAGGTCTTTCAAAGTAAAATACACTGCCTTGTTAAGCGCGAATTTTCTCTAGCACTGAATCATGGTGCACGGGGACACAGTCTAATGGGAGACCAGCGGCATAAAATGTTTCCCTTCCCCGAGGATTTCCTGGCCTCCTTCTGAAAATATTGAGGCTGAGAATGAGCCACTTTTGTCAATTTATTAAAGTCACAGTAAATGAGTGACGCATTCAACCGAACGAGGAAGAGTCTGGATCCAACGTCCTCAGATTAATTTAGGTTGCTTTCGGGACGCCTCATCAGAGACATTCTAATTCTCCACAAACTCGGTCAAGTATACCGTTCCTTTAATCTCACAAATTTTCTACTCGCGTTTTTCTTATTCATTTTGTATAATATTGCCATTTCGTAAAAGAAAAAGTGCAAAACGTTTCCACTGTGGAAATTGTTTTTCCAGCTATTGATGTTCCCAACATTGACTCTAGTCTTAAAATTAAGACACGTTTTGCTTTACTTCTTGAGTATTAAAATTAATGTACATGTCGTATTTATTAGCTTGTTCAAGCTTTTTATTTTCACTTACCGAATAGGGAAAATACAGTCGACTCTCGATATAACGAATCTCGATAGTGCGCAATTCTCGAAAGTGTGTCGCAATAATTATTCGCGGTCCCGGCGATGCCCCCGCAAAAAAAAAGAAAAAAAAATTCTCGATCGTGCGTAATTTTTTCTCGGTTCCTTGGATTGCGGACTATAGAGACTCTACTGAACTTTCTTCAAGAAAAAAAAATCGATTTTGAGATTTTTACGAATTTTTATGTTTTGAGGCCGCAGGAGTACAAAAAGTGTCTTTTACTTTCCCGATGCGGAAAGAATTATCATCGTGAAAAAAATCAATGTTGAGATTTTGATGAATGTTCACGTTTTAAGGTCCGAGGAGTCCAAAAAAGTGTTATTATTTTTTTTCATATTTGAATTGTAAAAATTTAACACATACAATATGCGCGTTGCCCAACTTTAATGTTGATTTCAAATTTCAAATACAGAATGAACAGGCTTAAAATATCAAAGTTTTAATGACTAATATACAATAAAACACGATTTAAGCGCAAAAAATATAAACTCAATAAAATTATAACCAACGAGGAAAAAAAATGATCAGGAAGCGCTGTGGCAGGTCTAATCATCTCTTCTATTATTAGAAAAGAAAAAGAGAGAGAGAGAGATTCATCAAATTGCGGAGCAGAATGTATCACGGCCGTAAATCAATCCCAAAGACAGTAGTCTGAAATAAGACCTTAACTTCGGAGATGACGTTTCCCGGAAAAGTACGCCGCTATGGTATACTGTATCTCACACACGGCCTAACAAGATCTGATAGCGTATCGGCGTCGAATATCGCAATCGCATTAAGAAGCGCTTAATTGACCTGCAGCAGCACACAGCCGTTTCGCAACGTAAATTACGTTTTTCACAAACAAAAATTACGTTTTCTTAAGCCGGGCTTTTCCTACGATTGTGGCTCATATTTACGGGGGTTTAATATAAATGGACGCCAGCTCTGACAGGAGAAGAAAGTTATCTGACGCGTCCGATAAGATAATGGAAACCTTATAGAGTTGTCAGGTGTTGACGCCTACATATACTAGAGAGGAGGCATTGGGCAGCCATATTGTTTCTCATGGGACTATCGCATGAATTGCAGCTTAACTTCGAAAACAAGATGGCGGCGCCCATGGTTTAGTACCCTCAATGCCTCCTCTCTAGTACATCCAAGTCTCTACTGACGCCCTACATGGCACTTAAAAAATATTTTCAGTAATATACTGAGCACAAGAAAATACGCATTAAGCCTAAAAAAACTGTTTTCTTACGTTTAAAAATAATTAAAGGAAAGAACTGACTTTTTCCCCTCCGTTTTGCAGGTGAGGCTCAAATACGTAAATAACTTCCTGGTCCTGGTGAAGGTCAACCACCGCTTAAGGTCCTCATTATCATGCATGACCTTAAAAGCTCACTTTACGATATTCATTCAAGGAAAATTGCGCTTTTAAAGGGATCGTTATACCTAAGTTCAAAGGAGGTATTTCCCCACTCAATTTGGGAGGCTGCATTCTACTGCTTGTCGCGGTCGATCTTAAAAGTATATAATGGAGACGGGAGGCGTTCGAACTTAGACGCTAGGAGGTGTGTTCTAAATTTCGTGAACCGTACTTTTTCTTCAAAACATGAACCCATTTTAATTTTCTCATTGACGGTTTAGACTGAATTATAAGTCACAGAATTATGAGATAAATCGAAATTCGTGTTGCTTAACTTGAAGCAATTTTTATTTTTGATTTAACTTGAAAAAAAAAATTGATTAAGTCACGGAGAGCAGTTGAGGGTTGTATCCTGCAACCAATAAGGGTCTCTCCTTATGGGTATGGCTCGTTCCTGAGTGCCATCTCTTTCCCCTCACTACCCGTTAATCAAATTCGACACCTCCTTCGGTCCTATCCCACCATAAATAACGTATGCAACACACATGGGCTGTAGAGAGAGCCCTTGTCAGAACCTGCGTCGGTGATTTGTGTTTCCCTATATGATAACAAATTCCTTTGTTTCGTCTAAAAAAAAACATATTTTTTCCGCTGAAAAAAGTGGCGACGGTCCATCTTTGATTCCTCATAGGATCAGCAACGATACAGTCCGATATACAAGTTACCCCATTTCGCTTTTTGGTTTAATCAACCCCGGTTCCGCCGTAACGCGAATCACAATTTCTCAGTCCTCACGGTAATAAACTTTTCCGCTTACTTCCATTAAACGCGTCTAAACATCAAACTTTTAAATGAATCAAACCGCGAGAAGCTCTTTATAAAACGTTTTAACCGTAAAAGAAAGGCGCTGAAGACGGCGCATAAAATTAAGAGGCTTCAGCCCATTCTACATTGATTGCAAAAGAGGTGGTTGTAAGTCACAAGTCGTAAGTCGTAGGCGGAGGTTTAAACGGAGAAGTCTACATTGGTTGTAGGGAACAGCCAATCAGAAAGCGAATCGTTTAGTGTATCATATCAGGCCGTGACCTGTTGTTTGTTTCTGATTGGCTGTCATCAGCGTTGTAAGTTGCAAGTCGCAAGAATTTTGCTTTTGAGCAAACCTTGCAACCTGGCCTTACAACCGGAAACACCACCCCCTTACAACTGCCTCCTTACAACCAATGTAGAATGGGCTTCAAAGATGAAAAGAAACTGAAATACTGAAATGTCCTTTCCGTGCCAAACGCTGATTCCAAAGCTTGATCTAATTGTAGGCATCTCTTTATTCTGAGGATTCCAGAGTACAAAATTCGCACGTTGAATACGCGTCACGCAAGAAGACATTCGGATTATGCCGATGCAAAGCACGCAAATATTTCGAACAGATGACCTTTCCAATGGAAACCTCCTGCAGTTCTGAATTCAGGACATGCCGATTGATAAGGACCGATCCTGGAGAGTTCGCGGAAGAATTGCGGAGTGTACTCTTCGATAATTGCGTCTCGGCAAAACCCAAAAGGCTTTTCGCTAGAAAGCCAGATAATCACTGTGACGTCGTATCGGAATTGAAATAACGACAAGAAGACGTCGAGGGGATCATTTGACGTCTTACTGGTGTTAATGATGAAGTACCGACATCGATGGTCGACACTCCAATACAATATTGGAAAATTCTAACTTGTGACAAATATACCTTTTTCGTATTATTAAAATTCAGAAGAAGGAAGGCTGAGTTCAAACACGTTGCAGCGCCTGTTCTCTAAACCGAGGGGGCCTAATTCCTCCTCCCATCGTTTTAGACTTTAGGATAGTGTTGTACTCCACGCTCAAAGAACTAAGAACGTTTCTCAAAGACTAATTGCTAAAAAGCTTCGTTTCTAAATATTTTGCACTAGAGAGATCCTTTAGAACATCACGAAGGAGACAGACTGGTTAAAAGTAGAATACATTTAAAGTAGCAAAAAGGGGTAGTCGCTACTTAAAGGGAAACCACGGTCGTAGCCAACCAATTCGTTTAAAAAAGAAAAAGAAAAAAAAGGATAAGAGTGCAGATTTCGAAATGGAAAGCGATATATATAACTGTCAACAAAAAAATCCGAGCGAGGGGAGCTTTTTCGATGGAACTCTTAGGACACAAAGTTCACAAACAAAGCAGCAAGCCTCAGAGGCGCTCTGGTGTGGAGAAAATATATGCATCACAATACCTCAATCTGACAGTGACATTTTTGGGCGTCATCGTCGGCTGTTGTACTGGATTTATGACACTCACCTGAAACGAAAAGGGATAAAGTATAAGCCGATCCAATCAATTTCTTTCTCTGCGCGCAAGGTTCGTTGATAATCAATGGTAGTGACTGCACATCACCTAGTTTGACTTGGTATACATGGGGCAAGCCTGATACCGCTTCCTCACCGGCAGACTGCCGTTGAGTCTTGAGCGGTGTCAGGCTTAGCGTCGACCGAGCGGAGAGATAGCCAACCGAGTCACTAAGACCTGACCTGCCTTACGTTAACCTAGTTTAGATTCTTGCTTAATTCTAGTAACCCATGGGGTTTTCTTTGATTGGAGAGTTTAGCAAGGGAAATCTTACCTTAAAATCTGATTGTGTACGCAAGCAATGGGCTCTCCACTTCAGCCAGATTTTGCGACTTCGTTAAATTTATCGTCGGTCAACATTTTAACCGGTAAAGATAACAGATACATCAATTTTATCTCCGGATTGGTCAGCTTGAGAGTTATCGCAAATAAAGAACATATGGAAAGCTATCTATAATATATCTACTTAACCGCGTTTGATTACGCCATGAAACCTGTAGATGGAGGGTTCCCCAACGGAACGCCCGTCAAACGAAACATAGTTGGAAAATCAATATTTTTTCAATGTTTGCCAACTACATTTGACAAAAGCAAATCTTTCTCAATAGCGGGGCTTTGGTGACAGATTTCCCTTCTACCATCCCAAAGCAAACTCAATACCGAATAAACGTCTGTAGCTACTTTCAATATACTGTATAGACTATCAGGCACACCACTCGTGCCAATACATATTAGGCGAAGAACAATGCAACATAATCACTCGTGTAACGCTCACGCAAAATATATTATTTTATACGACAATAAACTATTACTGAACTACCACTGATAAAAAAGGAGTGTCTATTGAACCCACTGCCCCATTAAAAATGTATTGGGTTGGTTTCCGTGCGTTCAAGTCACCTTCCCATTTAAAATGCATTCGGTTGGTTGCGGGCGTTCCAGTCTCCCTGTATTAATGCATGTCGGGTAAATAGCAACACCCCCCCCAAAAAAAAACTCTCAATATTTCCTGTTATACGGATAAAATTTGTTGCCTTCTATGAAGTCTGAGGACTTTTAAACTATTCGCATCGTGCTCCAAATATTTAAAAAAAATGTTCATTTATTTATTAGTTCATTTATTGTTTCCAAGTACTTGACTGAGGCACGAAATTCGTTCTCAATTTGCTATCAGGCTGAATCAGTTGAAAATCGGTCTTTTAACAGCCTTCAAAGAGCTTTGAATGAGATGCTAACATGAGAAACAGCACTGGCCCATGTCCCAGATTTTTCGATGACGCGAATTTCAGTTATTAAATTAACGATGCACGCAAGGAGATTAATTACAACGAAAAGAACCACTTTCAAGAAGCCACAGTAATTACCAACGGATGAAGTCACTCAAAGCAAAAAAATGCGAGCTATGAACGTAGCATCAATGAGTTGAACACTGCAAAAGGAAAATATACACAACGCAGCGCTTTTACCGCACAACTTCATATTTAGCTCTCTGTGATATCAATACACGGTGTATTTAAAACCTCAAGGATAATCAACTTTTCCGAAAATAATCCTAATCATAAGGTCATTAACCGTCATATGGGATAATTTTACCCTCACAAGCTTCATTTAAATACAGAAATAATAACTTCAGGTGAAAGTGGCGTGACGAAATTAAACCAGGATACTTGATTACAATGTAGGAGAAAGCTGTTACGGGTATTTTGAGCGCAAAAACTCGGATACTATTGCATAATGACGTAAAAACACGACGCTCTTTATTGAACATCGGCTGGAAATTCTTAGAAGTACCTAATTAGTAATTAGCGGCAACATAATCTACGGCAGCAAGGCTGAACATGGAAATCACTATTTCGTAATTACGGTGAAGACTCAATCATGGTCTAAATTTGTTTTATTCAAAAACTTAATTAGACGCAGCAGAGAACCAGATGTCGTATTGATTGAAGAACGGGCAAAACAAGGCCTCTGCAACTACAGCTTCAGTGAATGAACTTGCTGTTTTCTAGCTGACCAATCAGCGCAAGGAGACACGCAATACAACCGCCCAAGATCTATAGGATCCAAGTATTGTACCAGATTCGGTGGGGGCACTGATAACCTTAAAAAATAATATTCAGACAAGCAAAATAACTATTAATTAGGAAAATACACAGTACTTTTTCGACGGTAAAAAATATCGACGATAGCTTCTTTGAAATAACGTGAAACGATTCGGTAGGCAAGAGTTGTTATAACAATGCAATTTTTAAGAGCACAGATGAAATGTAAATTTCGAGCACTTGTTCTTTCCCGAAAAACATTACACAGTAAAAAGTAGTTCTTGTTTCAAAGAGCAGTAAAGGTAGACGAAAAATAATATTCCTGTTTTTAACTTGTGCAAACTTAAAATTACGATCGAAATCCCAAGTTCACATGAACAAAATATTCTGAACTTCGGTTCTTTTAGTCTGCTTTTAACAAAGGGCCTTTTTGTACATTGGCATGTCGGGCAGACACTTTTATGATGGGAATCGATAAAGCTTGCTATTATATCTGCTTTCAACAAAAGGTCTTTTTTGTACATCGGCATGTCGAGCAGACACTTTCACGGTGAGAATTGATGAAAGCTTATGTCGGAGTTCCATCATTGCAACGCTCCGTCTTTGACGTTAAAGTACCCTTAACGACATGCAATACGGGTGGCAACAAAGATGGGAGTCGACGGCAGTCCAGTACTGTAAACTGAAAGTTCGAATTTTCTTACTATTTTATTTTGCTTTTCATCGAGGCAAAAACCGAGCGTGAATTTATCGAAGCGAAACCTGACCAAACCCACTAGCGTACTTACGCTGACCTAAGCAATTGTAAGTTATTAATCTTAAAAATGTAATGGAACGTGAAAGCAGTGTGGAACACAAGGAGGACAAAATTCCACCTTGAAAATTTACAAGGCGATGAGTTTTATTTTGGCACAGGTGCTTAACCCATAACGGCCCAATGTATTTGGAGTGAAATTCAGTTTAAGAGAAATTGAACGGATTTTTTCCATTAAAATACGCAATTTTAAGCTTTGAAAAATGCCTAAATTTTTGAATTTCAGGTTTCCAGAGGGGTGGTATTTTTAAATTGTGACAATACTGAACTGAAAAGATCCTCTAAAATAAATTCTTCTGTTGCCGAACGGCATCGCTATGGGCGGTAGTGGGTTAAGGCCGCTGGCAATCACCTAGAGCACGATTTGCCACAATTCTCAAAAGAGAAAAAAAAATCGATAAAAAAATACTTCATGTCGAAAAAGAAAGGATCAACCGGCCTCTGTCAACATGTCAAACCAAATCGTACCAGTCGGCGCTTGGGAGCGCAACGCGCATGCAGAAAAAAAAAAACAAAAAAAAACATCGTCATGAGCTGTCCTCTGGCGGATGAGTTTGAGAGTTTCCATCGCTAAAAGCGCATAGAAAGGTCTCTAGCGAAGCGTCAACTGCGGAAGGCATGCTTATCCTTTGTTTACAATCCTTTGTTGTCTACAACAAATATCAACTATACGATGAATGACGGTTCTGTATATCTCATGGTTGATGAACACTGTCTCAGCGAGTGTTGTCAGACTCCGCGACCCCGTCAAATTTAAACGCGTCTAAAGTTTTAACCTTTAAAGATAACATAACGTTTAATCCCATTTTTGGCATGCTCAGCTCGAGAGCGATCCAAAACATACCCGACATGCTAGGTTTAGCTTTAATGGTTGAAAAGTTAGACGCGAATAAAATTTACAAAATTGCGGAATCTGGCAACACTGGAGCACATAACCAAAGAATTTTCGTCTCCATTTTTTCCTTCTCCCTTCAGAAAAGATTCCAACCCAACGATTCCCTTATTTATTCATTGTGACAACCCTTTCAAAACTGCTTCATGGAACAAAAAGGTATAAAAACGATCATGAGTAACTGAAAAAGACACGCTGGCAAGATTAAAGTGGTCCGTAAAAAAAGGGAGGGAGAACTATTGGAGTAAAAAGTATGTAGGGTATATGAAGAGGGGAGCGAAAATAGGCCTTTTTAAGTGTTTTCCTGACTGCGGAATTCATCTGATGGCGTCTTTTATGGGCACGCGAAATCAGCAGGTTCCCACCGGCGAAAAGCCTATGCACGATCCGTTATCTTGGCGCCCAATTCGTCTCGTCACGTGACGTAAAATCCTCGATTCGTCCCTCCGCATACTTCTTTCGATTTTTGTCATGCATGGAGACGGCAAAACTCTGATCGAACTCCCACCGCCGGGCCTCTCCGCGTTGAATTCCTTCTGTCCTTTACCAGAATTTAGGAAAACACATCGAAAACTTGCCCAGCAGATCGGCGAAATGGTTTTAACGAAGGAAATTTGACCGCCAGGGGAAAGGACAAACAAATCGTTTTAACATTATAGAGAGGCACATTGCCTCCTTTCGAAGGTCAACGTCTTTGAGTTACGGTGGATAAAGCTTGTTTTCGCCCCTTTTAAGATTTTTTTTCCTGATGAAATATTGCGTCGAAATTGATCAGATACCACAAATGCGTTGATAACTCTTCCAATAGAAAAGCGTACTTTTTTTTAAAAAAAATGTTTTTTTATGTTCTTTTTTCAAGTCCCACTGCTTGTTTCACGCGCATTTTAAAGTCCGCGTGTCGATAAAAAAGGAATGTTAACTCCTTCACCATACAACATCCACATAAGCCAAGTTTCTGATAACATCTATGTAAACAAAACATTTCCTCGCCTCTGTGCTCATTTTAAAACCGCAAAAATGCTTAGGCGTACCGTAAAAAAAAAGAAGAGAATTTTGGGTTATGTTCACTGCTTTTCACTGTTAAAACGAAATATTTGAATTTTCAAATCCGGTGATTGGATTTTTTATTTGTTTCCCGGTCATGAAATTTTAAAATTCTTTCCTTGTAAATTGCATAACCGCGAAGTGAATGAAAGTTCCAATCCCCGGATTTGAAAATTCAAAGATTTTTTCTTTCAGTGTTATAAACGTGCTTTTCTTCAATGCAAAGCTGTATCAGTCCTCTCATTCAACTTAAGACCAGCACTTTTAAATCTCTCTTGTAAATTTAAGTATTCCTCGAGGTATTTAAGGGTAGCTGTCATAAGCGCCAAAAACCAGAAGCGCCAACGCCGCAAGCACCAATCCGTAACCGCCAAACGAGAAAAGTCGCAAACGCCAAAGTTCTTAACCGCAACACTAATCTTACCTAACCTAACTTAACCGAACCTAACTTAACCTAACCTAACTTAACCTAACCTATACGAACTTTGGCGTTTGCGACTTTTCTCGTTTGGCGGTTACGGACTGGCGCTTGCGGCGTTGGCGCTTGTGGTTTTTGACGCTATCGAATACCCCCCGTATTTAATAGAACGGAATTGTTAAGTATAATATTGTACCAGTTTGACCTTATCGGTCTTACAATTGTTAGTTGATGTAACACCGACCCATGGGCCAGGCGCCTAAAACTTGCAGGAACCTTGCAAGGACGGTCTGCAAACTGAACTTGGTATAGTCTCGACTATACATCAGGCGCATGTAGTCCTGCGATCTTCGTCCTTGCTACATTGGCCGCGCCTGCAACTAACACGAAGTCCCCTCCAACTGCTGGCGGTTCAATTTCGTCGAAAGAGGATGGGAACGGGAATGTTTCACAAGTACACTGTGAAATACCGATTGAATTTTCGACCTGCCATCTCAGTCGCCAGGCTGAAGGATGCACAGCGACTAACCAAACATAACCTAATGTAACCTAGGTCAACCAAACTACACGGTGAAAAGTTGTCCATATCCTCACTGTTCTTATATAAGGGAAGTTGAACAAGGTTATTAAACACATACATGTAAAAAGAAATAAAAAAAAACAACTTAACCCACTACCGCCCAGCGATGCCGTTCGGAAACAGAAAAAAATATTTCAGAGGATGTTTTAAGATCAGTATTGTCAAAATTCAAAAAATACCGTACCCCTCTGGAAACGTAAAATTTAATAATTTACGTATTTTTCAGAGCTCAAAATTTCGTATTATCACCGAAAAAATCCTTACAATTTCTCTAAGCTAAATTTCACCCCGAATACTTTGGGCTGTTATGGGTTAAAAAATGAGATCGTAAGAGTACTTTTCAATTTTCGTTCAACGCGGGTTACCCTCAACGGAAAAGAAACCTTCCCCGCAAGGTTTCCTTTTAAAGTTTCATTTTCTACCTTCTGTAATATTTACGTCGACGTACAGCACCAATAATTATGCGCCGGTTAAAAAAAATCTCATAAATGAAGAATTAGTAACGCGCGAATCATTAAAAAAAACTAGGGTAATGTTACTGCAATTTTTGCGTCGATATCCCACATGCCGTTAATTGACTGAACATTAAAATATTTCGCGTGTAAAATTCCTCTTAGAAAGCTCCATAATTTGCCTGAAGCCACAGGAGGGTAATACTATCCTATACGCGGTTTCCTCAAGCCTAATAACAATGAAATAAACAAACCAATTTAATCGGTGTCTTGGTCTATCGAAAACAGCATGAATAAAAGTGCGCGCCTTGTCCAGTATGCGCTTCTGTGATGAGTGCAGTTCATAAGAAAGCGTTCCAGCTTCTCAACTCTAAGACGTACAGTAGACTAACAGGCGGGTATGTATTGGAATTGAAAGTCCCGCAAGGATGATCTCCAATGTTTATTCAAAGCACTTTGGGCCGCACATTTGCGTTAGTAACTTACCTAGCGCAGGGTAAAGTGGGGTTGGAGTATTTGAATTCAAATTTCGCGGGTTTGAATACTTTCGGTATCACTGACACGACAGTAGGCGGATGAAATAATAACAGACTTGAAATCTGGTATTCTCCAGTTGGCCTAAATTCAAGCTCGCACCCCTTCTAACTTCTCCAGG
>Ga0058701_10002169_pt1 | contig 14669 bp, 11 predicted proteins | sample AgamicOrMae_FD_97039 | JGI IMG/M metagenome (GOLD analysis project Ga0058701, IMG submission 97039) | Agave microbial communities from Guanajuato, Mexico - Or.Ma.e | ecosystem: Host-associated > Plants > Phyllosphere > Phylloplane/Leaf | place: Guanajuato, Mexico | collected 2012-06-04 | reverse complement strand
AGCACATCTTATAGACCATTAATTTACAGCACGTACGGAGACCATAACCTTGACTGGCATGAAGAGGAGTACGCACTTATGGTGGAAGTGTAACGAACATGCTCAGCAAGCAGAACGGCAAAAAAAAAAACCTACCGTAAGGAGAGCAGCCTGCTATAAAGCTTTACCTTGACTTGGAGTTGGTGCTCCTCTAATTGCTTCTCCTGGTGGGCAGACTTGACAAGAACTTGTTCCGCGTGACTTCTCTGCTCCATCATCTCTTGCAGTTGCTGCTCTATTTCTTGGTTCCGTCGCTTGGCATCTTCTCCCACTGCAAATGCCGTCTCCAGCTGTTTGTCCACTCCCGCTTTCTGGAAACCATTCAGAACCGAATTCAAATTTAGCGCGGGAAACTATGACGCCGCAAGCAGCTGTATATGGTTTGACATCCTCTCCGAAGCACATACACAGTTCTAGAGATCCGTGCAGAGGAGTAGCAATCACGTAGATGAAACCAACACCGATTCGAAATTAACCTCAGCACGGAAAAGTCTCTCTATACAGCAAATATATCTCATAAGACAAAAAGAAAAACGACCGTGTATACTTTCCAAAGACCGCTAAAAACAAGACTCTCCAAAAGCATAAAATAATTAATCCAGTTTATGGTTACCCTTAAGAAATGCCGATTTTACGTCTTTTTTTTTGGGGTCAGAAATCATCGGAAATCGTAAAAATTGTCAAAATAGGAGCTTTATTAGAAGAAGTATTGTTAGAAAAATAAACACAAAAAAAGAACGAACAAATAGACGTCTCATAGGAAATTTCTATGATTATGAAAACACTGAGAGGTCAAACTCCAGTCAATTGACTTCGCAATACAGGCTGTTTAAATGTCAGCGACAACAGCCATATAAATAGCAACGAAATAATCGAATCTTACAGTTTGCCTTAGGTTAAAAAAAAGAAGACATATTTGCCGTTTGTATGCAGAGCCCTTGTAACTGTGAGTGCATTCTCTACAGAAAGCGAAGGTGCTACCGTAACTTTGCCTTTATGAACGCACTCATCAGAGCAAAATTGCTACAGAACGATGATTAATTGCTGTCTTTTGAAACGCCCTTTGGATTTTCAAACAACTTCCATATCGAACGAATACCATCCTGACAACAATTTTACTTGAACGTGGATTCCCGTGGACGATGTATACAAGCACCTTGGGCATTGTTCTTTTCACAGTTCCGTTCTACAAACGCATTGGCAACCTGTGATATTTACAGCGCTAAGTGCTTCCGTGGGTGGCTTAGTTGAAAATATTAATTAAGTGATTTGGAATTACAGCAGCGAAGCTGAAGAAGAAATTAGATCGTCTTAATTTTGACAAGGCTAACGAAATCTTCAGGTTCACTACAAAATGCAGGAACAACAGTTTTGATTTTCTTAAAAAAAAAAAAAAGAAGAGGGTACATAAACCGGAAAACGAAGTCCCTACCAAAGTTGCATAAATCGCTTTTAAGTTATCAAAAACGATTAAAAAAAGTTGGTTTGAACGTCATCAGCAGATTTTTTAGGGCCTTGATAAATCTGGGACAGAAATGTTAAACTAAAATATCAAGTTGAGTTTTAGTACATAGCAAACCCTGTAGAACTATCCTTTGGCAACGGAGATAGGGTCAGACAGTAATCCTAACCCCCAAAAAAGAGGAAAAAGTAACAACAATTAAAATCTTGTCAGTTCCTCTTTTTTCGCACAACGGTTGCCTCTGTCAAAAAGTGCATTGATCCGACTTTCGTGGCACAAGATAAGGTGAACTGTGAAAATACTGTGAAAAACCACCACCGCCTCGAGGTGCTGTGACAGGCCGAAAGCTAAGAGGAAAACGTTAATAGCTTACTATTGACACAATAAGCCTGTTAGCAGCCTGAGCAAATTGCGACATTTGGTCACACACTTTTAATTCCTTCTCCAGAGCTGCTTTCTGAAAATAAAGATATCAAAGCAGAGAGGCTAAAAAGAAGGGAAAATCCAGCCACTCGGATTGCGGCGAACAACAAATCAAAACAAAACAATTGGCAACGAAAATAAGAACATTTCATAAAAAACCTCCTTTCTCGAATAGTTCCAATCGTTCACACGAGCAAATTAAAAAAAAATGATTAAAAAATTACAAGCGAAAAAAATAAACAACAAAAACTTAAGAGTATAATAAGGTTGAAGCTCATAAAATAAAAACTGAAAAAAAAAAATAAAATAAAATATAAACCAAAGATAGGCAAGGAGTAGGCAGACTTACCTCTCTTATAAGTTGGATATGTTCTCCACGTAATTTGGCATAAACTTCTTTTAGCCTCTGGAATTTTTCTTCGGCTACGCGAGCTCTCTCTGAAAATCATAAAAATATGTTTTATAGCAACAAGACTGAACTAGTGACACACAGGCGACACTCAGAAGCCAGAATGAATCGTCAAGAAAAAAATATTTTTAAAAAATCGTGTGAGCTGCATGGCTGAAAAAACTTCAGAAACTTACTTTCGGTTTCCTCCCATTTGATTAAAGTTTCAGTTTTTTGTAAAAAATCATCTTTCAACCCTTTTTCCCCCAAAATTTCACTTTCCTGGTAAAAAAAAAAAAAAAAACAATGTAATATTAGGCTACAAACAAGTAATAATCCATTATTACAAAATCTTAGTGTAGCAATTTAGTATCTCTCAACCCACAGATGTTTCATCAAGAACGAAAACCTCTCCTTGATGATGGTTAATTAATTTACAATACGCCAATACCAAAACAAGAATTTACCGTGGTTTCAAAACAGTCAAATTATTATCAAAAAATAATCAAAATATAAATTATACAACATATAAATATGATAAAAATTAAAAACCATAATTCGAAAATTTTGGACAATTTAAAAAAAATTCTTTTCAATAGAAAAAATTAAGGGTTTTTCTTCCAAGAATTTCCGTTCAGTTTTAATTCTTACTATTTTTATTAATTTTTTAAAAAAAATAAAAACGAATAAATTTTGTGCCATTTTTAATTTTTAGTATATAATTTCCTTTTAATAGAAAAAATGATGGATATTCCGGGCACAAATTTGAGAGAAAATAAAAAGGGCAAATCAACAAACCTTGGTGGCCAAATCCCGTTCTAAATCATTGATCCGCGCTCTGAGATTTTCCAGCTGTTTTAAATATCCTGCTTCGAGTCGCTGGTTCTCCGCCTTCATCCTGGCGAGCTCCTGCTGCAGGTGGCTGATAAGCGCGTCGCGTTCGAGCAGCGCGTCGATGGCTGGCGAGGGCTGTGCCTGGCCGTTGTGCGCCGACGTGCCCGGGATGGTCAGGTCCACGAGGTCGCCGGGCATCGAACCGGAGTCCGAAGTGTCGACGAAGTCCGCCCCTTCGGCTTCAGGGGACTCCTGCGACTGGATCACCACTGGAACGGGGGTCACGTAGCTGCGCAGATCGGCTTGCACCAGGAAGTTTGGCGGCTCCTGAACAAACAAGTTCATACACACTTATGTAGCCTGACTTTTTCACCGCTTTTGTTCGCGCTTTTGTCGATCCTGCTACTTGGCGACGAAAATCTCGATGTAATTGACAAGTTTTAAGTTAAAAAGTTATTACCCGAATTTTATTTCTGAATCAAGAGATTCATTGGTAACAAAATACTCAATTCAAAAATTTTGGCCCAATATTTTCGTTCATTGTTTCCTAATGTTACGTAAAAAGTAATAATCAAATAACATTAACTTTGTCTGTCTAGATCAAGAAATTAAATATAACAAAATACCTAGTTCGAAACTTTGCCAAAGTTCTCTGACAGTTCTTTTGAAATTTACAGTGTTCCAAAAAAAAAAACTACCTCAACTTTGTCTAAATTAAGGAATTATTTGGCAACGCAATACCTAATTAAAAAAAAAATAGCCAAATTTTTTCGTTAATTCTTTTATAATATTAAGTAAACAAAAAGAAGAAGAAGAGGACATCAACTGTGTCTGTCTAAATCAAGATATTAATTGTAACAAAATACGCTGTTCAAATATTTTAGCCAAAAAGATTTGCTGACTTCTCTAGTTTTAAGTTAAAAAAAAGAACCCTACTTTCTCTAAAACAAGAAACTAATTTGTATAAAAACACCTTATGTAAAAATTTTAGCCGAAAAATTTGCTTATTCTTTTGTAGTTTGAAGTAAAAAATGTAATTACCTCAACTCTTCCAAAATCAAGAAATCCATTAGTAACAAAATACCGAATCCAAAATTTTAGCATGGTTTTTGCTTTTTTTTTAGTTAATTCTTTTCTAGTTTGCCTTTAGCTCATATATTAAGCGATTTTGGCAATTTTCTTAGCTAACTCCGTTCTAGTTTTCCTTTTGCACACAGATTAAGCGATTTTAGCATTTTTTTGGCTAATTCCTTTCTAGTTTTTCTTCAGCATTTAGATTAAGCGATGGAAAAGGTCAAGCTCTTGAGGTTCAGAGTCTTACCTCCGGGAGTGTGGGAACTTGGATGAGATAGCGGAAATATTGGAGCATGCTGGCTGTGTGATAAAACGTCCTCAATTCTTTGAACTGTTTAAGGAAGCGGTCGCGGTGCCCGGTGAGGGTGTCCGGCGGGAGGCTGGCGTGCAGCCGGAACAGGATGCGCACGCAGTAGTCGTACAGCTGGGACGAGTCCTGGATGCACGGGATGAGCGGCGCCAGCCGGCACTGGCCGCAGCTCGTCATCGAGTTCGAGCGCGACATGTCCAAGCTGCCAAACACTGAAACACATAAACAAAAACCTTAAAAAAACAACTCACAACCGATATTTTCCGACACGTGCAATTATGATCGTAGAAGACTTTTACAAATTATATTAAGTCTTTTAAAATACCTTAAAGAGGGTAGCACTCTCGATGACAGTAAGGTTGAATCATTTATATCTTGTAAGGCTGTAAAAAGATTCCAAATTTGAATTTCTGTGAATTTTATCTCATTAATAGAACGTTGTTTCCCGAACCTTTTTCAAGTTTGGCGTAAAAATACTTGAGGAACATTTAGAAAGAAAAATTGATGGACTCAAAATTTCAAATGAAGTAACTTGACTCAAAATTTGTTTGGCTTTTAATTCCCCCCCCCCAAATTTTTCTGAGTTTTCCTTGACGACCTTTCATTTTACTGACATTCTACAAACCTTGACAGCAAACTGAGGACAACGATATCTAACCTACATGGCGTTCTTTTCTCCGTGAGTTAAAACTGGACTCGTGGGCCGTTACGGACACTTAGTTGCCATTCTCAATAAATTCTACATTGGAATTTCAAGTCCAATTAAACAGACTGTATCACTCCTTGGAATGACCGCTTTGTTTTTGTTTTTCTTCCATGTTTTAAAGTTTGTTTTTTCTAGCATTATTTTTGGTTTTGTTTGACAGAAGTGATGCACTATAAATGGGATCGACGATGCGAATTGAACGCGAGCCAGTCAAATTAAACTTGAAGTCTTTAGCAACAATGGAACAGTATGAAAGAAAGATTCAAGAATTGTTTAAGATTACGATTAAGATGGGGAACACCGCTTCGTGTACCCGAGGTCCTTTCTTGGAGATATCCCTTGAAAAATTGCACGAAATTACATCTGAATAAATTAATACAAAACTTTTCCCAGTCACTCCCATTTATCGACACACCTAAATATATTTAATCACCTGCTTTCTGAAGGCCGAGGATTTCATCCATGTAATCGAACATTTCCACGGCCAGTTGGAAGTAATTGTTGATGTCGTTATCGCCGATGACGTCCAGTTCGTCCTCGCTGGACAACATAAGGCTTCCAGGAAACCGTGGATTTCTTCGGTGAAAATCCAATTTGGCTACGAGAAGTTTCGTGTAATGGTGGATCAGTTTCCCGTAACCGTCTTTGAGATGTTTCTGAAATAAAAAACGACTTTCGTATATCACGGGAAACTAACAGTTGCATATTTTAACACACTTCTTGCGCTACATGTTTAGATGTTGGCGGTTGAACACACGCAACTTTAGAGGGCGCGATTTTTGACAAGCGTAATATCTACCTCTTCCTTTCAATGAACTTTCGCCGCGAATCCTGAATCCGTTAAATAAATCTCGGGTCATCCTTTTCATCTGACTAGGCGACAATACGTTAGGCGACTTGGGCCTCGCCCTTAACTATCAGCCTTGAACGGTTTAACACAAGGGGTAGAAAATTCATTGTTTAAAATTAAGCATTAAGATGTCAAAACAAACTAAGCGAGGCAGGAGTCCCCTGAAACGACGCGGGTGTCTTTGGTGGCGAATACAGGAAACAGCACAAAACGTACTGCACGCTTCTTGTTTTGGAAAATCATTTCCCCCCAAAGTTAGGATTTGCCCCTTCAGTATAGCACGCAAATAAAACGCGATTTTCCAGTTCTAGGTCACTTCTGCGGAAGGAAGTTAAGGTAGGCCTACGGACCGTGTCTCGTAGGGACTGAGCGCACTAACACACTAATTAAAAACGCCGCCGCCTCGCCGGCTGCGGCGTTGCCACATTTCGCGAGTGTTACAGTTTAAAGCGGTTCACTTAAAGGTTACCTCAAAAAACATCATCTTTGGTTTATTCGGGTCGAAAGCGATCTAACGCACGATACATAATATGTTATCTCTAACAGTTCTCGAATACTAAGGTTCGATTTAAGTAAAAGTAGGGAAATTCAGAAAGTCTGCTACGGTGTTATAACGCAGGATTTTCTACAGCTTGTGTCCCACCTTGGCTTTATTATTCATTTTATTAATCGAATTAACAACAACCGAATGACTTCTGTTAACTTAGGTTAAGTTAGACAACGTGGAATGTGTTCCGCTCAACTGCCGTTCCGCTCCGTACACGCCACTCCTGGTGCCGCTTACTTCTCGGCGGACGTAAATGCCTGCGAGTAGTAAGCGGCATCAGGCTTGGCTACCGTTGGGCTAAGCTACATTCGGCTACGCGCTTTGTGCCTCCCTCAGCTCGGCTTGGCGACCAAAGGTGGAACACAAAGGTGGAAAAACCCACCTAATTTACAAGGTAATTTCGCGAGTTATCTGCGATTAAGGCTTAAGGAAGTGAACTTTGGCAACTCAGCTTCAAGGAGGCAAAAGCAGAGCGGTTTGAAAGTGCGCGCGCCGCGCCCTCTAAGCGAACAGATAAATTTTGTTTCTCAAAGGCGGTGCGTTATCCTGGGATTCAGCGGGCAACCGCATCCTACTCGCACGGGAAACACAAAAAGCTATTTCGGTCTCGTTGGGAAAATACATCACAAACCAGCTCCTGATCCGCCGAAAAGGGCGAAAATTGAAGTTAAAAGTGAGCCGAGAAAAAAAAAGTTTGATTAATGAGTGCAACCAGCAAGATGCCTTTAGAAAAAATCGTTTTGTTTGACATCTCCTTTAAAAACAAATGATTATATATTACTCAAGAACAAGTCTCCCGACGCCAAAGATTAAGATATTACGATTAAGAGATTAAGATTAAGAGGGGGAGTACCGTTAAGTGGAGGTAAAGTCCTTTTTCTGGAGATGACCAAGTTCCCTAACGGGTAACAGTTGCACCCATTTTTGTTGCCCTCTAATTACAGACTTTTTTATAAAGGCAAACAAGAGGGAAGAATAGGGGAACTTCTTATGGGCTGACATCTCCTCGACTCGGGTTACGGACAAAAAAAGCAAACTCCCTTGGAAAACCTCAAAACTTTCGCACAACATCAAAAACTGCCATAGAAAAAAAATCATCATCACGGAGAAAATGACAGTTACCTCAACTAAACGCTATTTTATTATAGCCTAAGGAAACCAGATGTTATGACAATCTCAAAACAACAACCATATGAATTATCACCACAACAATTTCAAATGTCGCTGTATCAAGTGAAATTGTCAAGACAACAATTCTGATTTGCTGAGGGTATATTAAGAAAACGTTTTGTTGAGGCAACAAAGTCATTTTCTCCGTGTCAAGCGCACTTAAAAAATTACAAATATAAAAAATTAAACGCTGTTAGTTATTCACACAGCAAACGCTAGAAATAAATCTTGTAAAAATAACTTGAAAGGCAAAGACGTTTCTTTACTTTCATCTTACGCTAAGACAAATGCTTCAGAAGCATATTTGAACGCTACTACAAACTCCTCGCATTCTTTGCGATAAAACTATATTTGACTTTGAGATGGTTTTGAGCCGTGTTTCACAAAAAATAAACAAACTCACACTTCTATGGCATTGCTAAACAACCTCACTCATAAATCAGCTGCGATTGTTGAAGCATCGAATTAATAATAAATCTTAAAACCGTTAATTGCACTTGATGCACTTACATGGGCAGCCCATGCCGCGACTCTGGGCGACGAGCTTTTACTTAACCTAAACTACAAAATGAAACCTTATGAAACCCAGGTGAAAAAAAACATAACGCGAATGGGTACAGCAAGTGTGTGCACTGGTACCTTAGGATATTCGAAAAGGATAGGTGACAGTTTTTCATCTTACTGCAACTATAGACTTGAAAAAAAGAAAGTACGCAACAGCATGTCTGGTTTTGAGGTTACTCAATTGCGATCTTATGTTTCACCACCCTAGCTCAAAAACATCTTGCCAACAAACTCCGAACACTAATTTCACTTAATTTTTAACAAACTTTTTATAATTAGGCCTGGAGGTTTTTTAAAAAATTGAAAGATATGTTGTTGAAATCACAGTGCGAAAACGATATAATACTGATACAGTCATTAAATTTTACAAATCCTTATCAAAAAGATTTATTAAGAGGAGTTTATAAAAAAGAAGATTCATCTTTTATCAACCCATTTCATCCAGTGAGTTTGTTCTCGACTCACCGAACCATTTTTATTTACGGCGCAAATCTTGATATAATTTGTGTATTTTACACAAAAATGCGACACCATAACTTTGCCAAAGCAAATATTTAACAATTTCCCGGACGCTCATTCCGATGATTTCAACAACAAAAAAAAGTATTGCTACTTGCTACATTTCCTTTGAGTCTAATACTCTCGACCATCCTCCGAACATAAATCGGACACACTAACTTAAAAAAACAAAAACAAAATAGAAAAACGTTGAAATTGAACAAAGCCTGGCTTACGACAGCTTTTGCGCATTCCTTTGGTTTACCTGAACGGCTTAAAAAGTTGCAGAGGTCAAGGAAGGGAAGCAGGGTCGGGGTTCAAGGGGCACACTGGGCAGCTGTAGACAACTATTCAAAATGAAAAAGTCAGCTTTTCCGATCGAAAAATTTCTGGCACACAGTAGAAAAAATGTGCTAAAGAAAATCTGTGTCCCAAACCTAGAATTTAGCGCCATCTAGCGGAGGCAGCCTGAAGTAACGGCCCTACGCCATGGAGAGGACCAGCAGTTTGGGCTGTTGCCGCTCGATGGCGCCAATGTCAGGGTTGAGGACTGTTTCCCAAGCCCTATCGAGATAATCCTATGAATATTGTTTCGGAGGGGTGGTGGTACTTTCTGCTACTGAACTTACCCAATAAGTGCCGAGTTCTTCCAATTTACTTCGTTCTCTCATGGACTGAAGAATAACCTGCGCGTGACCCTCTCGGAGAACCTTGTGCAGAACATGACAGAACTTCCAGCACACAATCGGGTTGTCCTGCAGGGGCAGCTGGACCACCCGCGCCCAGAAAGTCGATGCGCCTTTTTCGTGAAACGTGCCAATAATTGTACCTGAACCCAACGTTAAGGAACACCAACTTCTCTCATTTTATTTACAACTCCTTCAAAACAAGCAAATTTGGAGGATTTCCCACCTCTTGTTTCCACATTTCGTCGTTTAGCTGCGCACAGCGATGGCAGCGAGCCACAAAACACCTAACCTAACTTACCGGATGCTGCCTATTGGAATACAGCCCAGGTAAAAGATCACATCAGTTTTGATCTACTCGAGTGAGGGACGAGCCCCTGAGGAATTTGGAAATGACGATGCTGCCCGCTCGACATGAGTGTAATGCGCGTTGCCTACCGCGGGCCGATTCTCTGATTTTCAGCCTGTGGTGGACAACGGGTATAACACTCGTGTCGAGCAGGTTGTATCGTCATTTCTGAGAATCCTCTGGGGATCGTATAACTCGCTCGGTACTAATCGAACAGCCCGCATTTAAAAGACGACACCAATTTTGATATCACTATAAGTCAAAAGTATAGCGGCGAAGTGTTCCAGGGACGTTCCTTTCCCGGAAATGAATAGGGTGGGATATGCTGACAGCGAAATTCGAGTACACGGAACATATGGCTTGCTTGCTAGACTTCTGGTCTCACAATGTGTCGCGCATCCCATAGGATGCGTAAAGCATGCATGGGTCTTGCAATCGTAAAGGATACTTCTAACGTGCTTCTCCTTGACAGGACACTCGTGATGGTTGATAGCTTTGGTGATACTGGCATTCTGAAACACACAAAAAATTTAACGATTTTACTAAAACCGTATATTTGGCGAGAATTTTACGTTATTTCAGGCTTTATTTTCTACCTTGTGAGCCCTTGCTTATACATTTTCTTTTAGTATTAAACAAACATTAGTTTACGGTTAACATAGATTAGGTTATCCTAGGTTAAGTTTTTATCTTTTTTTGAGGAGGAGGAGGAGGAAAAACGGGAATTTTTGAATGAGAACTTAAGAAAAATCAAGGTACTGCTGGATTCACGTTAACTTGGGTTACGTTAAGTTAGCCTTGGTTAAGTAAACCTTAATTACGTTAAAATTGGTTAGGTTAACCTCCTTAAGGTTAACCTGCTTTTGGTTGACCTAATTTAGGTTAACATAGGTTAGGTTAACCTAAGTTAACGTAAGTAGACAAACCTAAATTAAGCAAGTTAACGTAGGTTAACTCGTTCCTCAAGCAGCCTCTCTTATCTACCGCTCCACTTGCCGATGGTCCGGTTAAGTCAACCTAAGCTGGGTAAAGTTAGGTTAAGTACCTTGCGCTTTTCGCCGCTCGGCTAGGCGACAAAAGGACGGATCTAAGAGGTACAAAATGTATCGTTAAAAATCTAGTGAAGCCAACTGCAGTTAGTTGAGGTAACACCTCGCCGCACTCCGATATTACGACCGCAATTAACGTTCTCTCGACTTGACTTCGTGGTTGATTAGAGGTGGGTAACCTGGCAGGACATTTCTTAGTGGTCCGCCAACCACGATATTCGAGGGGTTTAGCAGACGTCACACCTAGAGTCCTGAATATTTATTCAGGACTCTAGTCACACCAATGTAGTCGATTCACGACGCCCAACCTAGATTAACGTACAACCTTACGTGACCTAACCTAGGTTAACCTAGCATTGGTTAACCTAACTTGGCTTAAACCAACCTAGGTTGACCAAACCTAGCTTCACCTAAGACGACCTAATCCAGGCTTACGTAACCTCGGTATCGTTGACCGACCCTCACGGAAAAAAATGGTTTTGTGACGGCAACAAAATTAGGGACAACGAATACATTTTTTGTTGCTGCAACCAAAAATTTTGCTGCAGCAGCCAAACATTTTGTTCACAGAACTAAACATCTTGTTGTTGTAACAAAATATTTTTGTTATTCCTATTTTAACAAATGATTTTGTTGGTATAACAAAACCTTTTATACCGTGTAGGTGGTATACGTCATTCATCCGGAGATGTCAATGAAATTATAACCAGGGGAAACTCAAGAGGAAGAAAATAAACCTTTCAAACAGCGAGTGTAAGGGAGGTCACACAGATAGCCTTTGGCCAATACTGGCACGTTCCCGAGACGGCAATAGGCTTGCTCCCGCTTGAAAGTCGAAAATCGCATAGCCATAGCCTATTCGTCAAATTCAAATCTGACAAAGAAAAAAATATCAAATCGGTAATAACTGAGTAAATTGCAAGCGGATTCGTCGGTCCATGTTTATCCGGTGATTTTTCGCCACTTTCAACAATCTCTTTTCAGAGTGAGGAATTTGAATAGCGGACCACAAGCGTCATTTTTCTTACGTTTCACTTGCTAGAAAGTCAGACCACACATGTAACAAGTGACTGTCTTTTCAAACCACACCGCCGGGAATGAAAAGTATGACCCGATAAATACAGAAATGTCGAACTTCCAGCAATCATGCAGCATCACATGAGCCTGCGTTCAAGAAAAATGTCCACACTAAGTAATTTACAAAAAAAAAGGACTGGAACACCGGTGTGGGCGATTTCTAAAAACCACTGGTTAATACAGTCTCTGTTTATTTCACCGTAAAAACAAACCCCTGTTTTAGGTAACACAGGCGAAGAACTTAATTTGGTTAATTTTGAAGATAACCCTATGAATAACCATATCAATGGAGAGCTCCCAACGAGACCTTTTTATTGATATGGTTGTTGATATGATTATCCTAAATAATAACCTAATTACGCTCTCCCCCTGTTTCATCTTCATAACAGGTGTGGGATTACCTAAAGCAGGGGCTAGTTTTAATTGTGTGATTGAGGACTGTATATCAACCACAGGTAAAAATCCCACTGATTGTGAGTTATCAGTGTTCCTTGAAAGTTCAATCACATTGCACGGTGTTTTGCGTAGCGATTCAATGACTACTTGTAATAGGAGAACAATAAGGGCTGCAGTGGCCGCCAGAGGCAGTGCCAACGATTCTTTCAAAGGGCTGCCAATTCGTTCGAAGAAATCAGAGACAATAAGATCGGCTTTGATTACGACAGTTTCGGTGAATTATAAACAGTCAATTGACCACGGAGGCCGTTGCCTTCAAAACTTCGGAAAGGGCAAAAGCAACCAACAGATAAGCTTGGGAAAAGTCTTCAATTTATTTACATCATTGCGCTTCTTGCAATGCGCTTTAAATGAAAGTTAAACGCTACGGCAAATTAACAAATCGCCCTAAAAATTCAACAAACTCTTAAAAAAATTGGCGTTGATTGGTTGTGAATATTGTTCTGTTTTTCTTTCATACCGTATTTGCGGGTAGGATATGTATGAACCCACTGAAGTTTCAAATGAATACAGTATACTTGAGGACCACGGAAAAAATGGTTTTGTTACGGCAACAAAATTAGGGACAACAAATAATTTTTTTGTTGCTGCAGCCAAAAATTTTGCTGCAGCAACCAAACGTTTTGTTGACAGAACTAAACATTTTGTTGTTGTAGCAAAATGTTTTTGTTATCCCTATTTTAACAAATGATTTTGTCAGTATAACAAAACCTTTTTTCCCCGAGATTCATAAAAACGTGTTGATTAATTTTGAGAGGACAAATGGTGACATTAATATTGAACCCTCCTTAATCTAATCAACACCTCACTCATTATTAACTTGATCTCATTCGTATTATGACTTGAATAGACCATAAACCACCTTTCCTCTTCATTGACCGGGACTACCTTAAATATAACGTCGGTGTCCGAATACAATCTGCGAGGTTACTTAAATTTAGATTTTAGATTCATTTTTGGTCGAATATTTTCCTTGGAAGGATTTTTTCAAAGACTTTGAAAGAGAAGATTTTTTTAATTACGGTAACTGGATGAGTCTTCTACAGGGGTAAAAAAAGGAAGGAAGTTTACAGCAGCAGGCTACGGACGCAAATAGGCAACCTTAGGGGCCATATTTTGGAATGCTCCTAATGCCCCTTAAATAGCTTAATAATCAAATTGAGTACTTGAAATATTTTTTAATTTAGTATCTCAAAGAATTTTTAGATTCATATTTTTGAATTAAATAGTCAAGCATTAAGGCAAGTAATAATTTAAAAAAATATTTTATTTACAACAGATCTTTTACAGTCTTAAGAGCCCAAAACAAAGGTTCTTTTATTTAAGCGGGTTTTGAAAACGTCTCCTTGGGAAAAAAATGGGTTAACACTTAAGTTGAAAACCCGATTGCGATAAAAAGACAAATTGGCGGAGTGCGTAACATTAGATAAAGCAGTGAGGGCACTCGACAAATGTGACGCTGTCATCACTTTTACGGCGAAGAACGGAACGGAAGCACTCGCCCACATGACGCATGCTTCCAGAAAGGATAGGAGACAATCAGTAAATATAAGCGGTGGAATTTCTCTCCCAGTCTAACGGAGCGAGGCACAGGGTACATAACCTCATTCATTGACTTACAGCAACTCCAACAATTACACTTAGCGACAGCAGAGCGAGTGGCAGTGAGACGAGGCGAGGCACAAGGCACGAGACCTAACCTTGGTTCATCGAACCTCAAGAAACGCGGCTCCTTATATTGTAAAAGATAATATTAACATATTAATATAAATGATAATTATTAAGAAATTCAAGTTAAGGATATTCCAGCGTAATGGGCTAATAAAATAAGGACTTGAAATTTCCAGGAATAGTTCAAAATGTGTGTATCTTCTAAACTTGAATAAGTGGAAATCTAGTGATTCTCAGTGGATATTCACGGGGAGCATTCGATAGCGCCATAAACCACAAGCGCCAACGCCGCAAGCGCCAGTCCGTAACCGCCAAACGAGAGAGTCGCAAACGCCAAAGTTCGTATAGGTTAGGTTAGGTCAAGTTAGGTTAAGTTAGGGTAGGCTAAGTTAGGTTAGGCTAAGTTAGGTTAGGTTAAGTTAGGTTAGGTAAGGTTAGTATTGCGGTTAAGACCTTTGGCGTTTGCGACTTTTCTCGTTTGGCGGTTACGGACTGGCGCTTGCGGCGTTGGCGCTT
>Ga0058701_10002168_pt1 | contig 14670 bp, 10 predicted proteins | sample AgamicOrMae_FD_97039 | JGI IMG/M metagenome (GOLD analysis project Ga0058701, IMG submission 97039) | Agave microbial communities from Guanajuato, Mexico - Or.Ma.e | ecosystem: Host-associated > Plants > Phyllosphere > Phylloplane/Leaf | place: Guanajuato, Mexico | collected 2012-06-04 | reverse complement strand
GGTTAGGGGGGGTCGCACAGCCCCCGGACAGGTTTCATTCAATTCTTCTAATCAATGTGAAACTTTCTAGACTACGAATTCCAAAAAATATCCATTATGAAAAAATAAGGGACACCCTAATGAACATGGACCACTTGGTTCAGGAGTAAGAGCAGTCTGAAATATTCATGATGTCTCATGGAAAACTGCTATAAATCTGGGCTTTTGAAATTTAATTACTCAAAAACAAGGTGGCAAAAATTGCCTACATTGCGGCATAAGCCTTAGCCATTAGCCAAGAAGATCTGAAACTATAATAAAATGTTTGAGCTTCTGTCTCTATATGACCCTTCAAGAGTATCCTTAAATCGAATTCCGTGATACAGTATCAGACCCAATAGAAAGTTAGAGGGAAATGGTCAAAATGAAATTGCTTAAAGGGATCAAGAAGGTCTCTTATTTTGCGCGGCGCGGCGAGGGCAAAGCGAAAGGGGGTAAACCTTTCCTTGACTTCAAGAAACGAAATTTTCCGTCTTCGTCAGCAACGTTGATAAGAACGCCAGCCTTTGGGATTTATTCAACCTGTCAGCGTGTCTTCTCTCTCCTCCGTTTATCAACCCTTTCCTTTTTGTTTACTTGTAATCGCTCCTAGACTACGAGTGCCATGTCTAATTAATGGGGCCGAAATTAGAATGGTTCCTGGGATACAACAGTTATACTGCTTTAGGTCCCACGGGGACACGTTGCTACAGTAACGAACAACAACGAAAGACAAAATTTGATTTAGTGAATTATTGCTTAGCTGGGTTTGGCGAGAAACATCTAAGGCGGTTATTCATCTAAGAAACCTTGGATTATTAAGTTTATTGAAATGCGAACTTTTAGGAAAAGAAACCTATCTCTCTTTACATTAACCCATAACAGCCCAAAGTATTTGGGAAGAAATTTAGGTTGAGAGAAATTGGAAGGATTTTTTCCGCTAAAATACGGAATTTTAAGCTTTGGAAAATGCCTAAATTAGTAAATTTCAGGTTTTCAGAGGGGTGATATTTTTTAAAGTGCGACAATACTGAACTGAAAAGATCCTCCAAAATAAATGTTTCTGGTTCCGAACGACATCGCTGGGCGGTAGTGAATTGAGAAAGTCCATCTTATACATTGACTATCATAAATATAAATCTAATGTTTATTTTAAATAATGTCTAATAATTTTTCATTTCAAGCACGGTCGCATTTAAGTACTATGGTGTCGTCATACTGTCCAATTCTTCAAAATATAACTTTGCTGATTCTGCTCCCCTACTTTTATTTCTATGAAAGTTCAATGATTTTCTCATCGTTCGATTCGCTGAAAATAGCCGATTAGGTAATAAACAAAAGGGGATATTTGAAAGCAGCAAAAAATAATGGCTCGGATCGGCCGATATCTCATAGGTTCCCTTGGCCTTGCTAGTTCTTGCCTTTCTAGGGGGGGATCGGCGGAAAAGATTTTTTTTTTCTCGTGAAAAAAGTGTAACCATTTTCGCAGAATCTAAAATCATGTCGGGTTTGGAATATTTTTTTTTCTTGTATAAGTCCGAGCGGTGCCTGTCATAACCCCGTTATTAATTCTAAATGGCCTATTTTAAATTGTTGAAATGGATTGGTTTTCTGACGAGAACATGATTAATCCTTCGCATTTTCATTTTCAAACTTCATTTAAACATCATTCCACTTTCCAAAATTTTCAGAGCGTAAACGCGATTCCCGATTACCTCTGAGTTAAATCCTAGCAATCTGTTCATTTCAAAGACGTCCTTTTCTCGGTCACATTCCACTCGTTTTGTTTGAGCTTTCGTTACCTACGTACACTCACGTATGTTAGATTAACCATGGTACAATCTTTAAAGACTTCCAGTGAAATTCTGTCGTTTGAACTAAAAACTCGCCCATACCGAAGCTTCGGTTTCGAAGAGCGAATTTCACTCTGATGTTTTACGATGAGCGAAGGCTCGGTGCTTCATGTCTTGTACGTGCTTGTCTCAGCGACGATGCGTGGAGCACGAGCAAGGTAGCTTCTGTAACTTTTTACAGTGTGAGAATGGACCAAGGAGGATTTCCTAACCAGTAGGATACAGGTGCAAAAAGTACGGCAGCAGCGGGAGGTTGGAATTGCAACATATATGGTACATCATCTCAGTCCCTTGCGATGGAACTGCTTGTACCTACCATGATTTATCTCCACGCCCCTTCCCCCAGCTCATGCGAAATACAGGAAACTTCGAAACGTAGAATAAATTTAAGGATTACTCCAGGTCCCCGACACGAGAGAGTACGAGGAAAAGCGCACATCACCAGTCACACGAAAATTGGAGATTTCCTTCCTAAATGTGTTCGTCCCCTCAATGGGCACAGGTTCTTTCAAACTTGTCTTTTTCCTGTTCCAGACCGGCGTATTACCTTGAAAACATTGATATCACAGTGGGATACTTCTTTTGCGTGCGTTCTGACGTAATACGCGGTAACGAACGGCATTCTCCCACCTAAGGGATGCGCGCTTCGGTCCAGGTAACATCCTGCAAATGAATATAGTTTCCATGTGCAAGTAGGTTACGAAACAGTACAGTAGACTCTCAAAATCACTCTCGATTTTGAAGAATGCGTTTTATAGTTCTGTCTTTAACAAAAATAAGCCACACCGCACTTAACCACACAGCACATAACCTGACTCTCAAGTAACAAGCAACCTACTTGTCCGAGGCGATGGTTGTTGAAATAAATTTGGGACTTTTCTTGCGGTTGTAATGTTGGTTGGCCAAAAGGCACTGCTGTACTCAAGTTTGGGAGGTTGCACTCTCTACCTCTTATGTTGAATTCGGCTATCAATTCACTAGTAAAATTAATTTCATTCGATCGCGTTGGTTCGAATCAGTAACGCTAGATGCATTTTGCCTCACTCCGCTACAAGTACGCTCATCTGAAGCCTGACCAAGCCTGATGCCGTTAATTTATTGGCAGTAGCTGATGTCGATAAATAAGCAGCACTGTGCTTGCAACGGATAGGTTAGTTTAAATGCATTACGCTAACGCTTCGCTAACGCTTCGCTAACGCCTCGCTAACGCCTCGCTAAAGCTTCGCTAACGCTTCGCTAACGCTTCGCTAGGCTTGGCGAAGATCCAGGTTGGGTTGCCCGTCCCTCGCTTCGCTCACACGGAAAAAATAGCAGTGGCAGCTGACACGTTAATTGATATGGCAGGTGCTACTGATTTAGCGGCCGTCACTAACTTAAGCAGCCATTGCTAACGTTATCTGTAGCTACAAGCAAGGGCTACAAATTGAGCTAATTCGTCTGTTTAGCAACCACTACTAACATTTTAGCAGCTATACCTAACGTTGGCAATGGCAGCTAAAAAGTTAGTAATACATGCTAAAATTATTTGTAACTGCTATATCAATTAATGCGTTAGCTGCCACTGCTAACTACTTGTTGCCGTGCGCCTTGAAGATGAAAGGAAAGGGCAACTTTTCAAATTCACGGAAAAAAAAGGGTTGTGTTATACCAACAAAGTCATTTGTTAAAATAGGGATGACAAAAGTATTTTGTTACAACAACAAAAGGTTTAGTTCTATCAACGAAACGTCTGGTTGCTGCAGCAAAAGTTTTGTTTAAAGCAACAAATAATTATTTTGTCTCTAATGTTGTTGCCGTAACAAAACCATTATAGTCGATCGACGGGCGCGTTTACTGCTGTTAACTACCACGAAGAGGTGTTATTTTTGTGGGCTTATAAGAGCCGTCTTAATGCTTGCGAAGCAGTTCAATAATTTACGTTTCGGAGAAACAATCATTGCAGCCCTTGCAGGTGCGCAGTCCTATCCAATCCGGTTCCGGTGATCCGGTTCCGGTGATCCAGTTCCGGCAACCGGTTCCGGCCGCCACTTTCGGCGCTGAAAGGGGCTTAAAATTTTTATCAGATAAGAGGAGTCGTCTTTTTAAGAAGCAAGGCGCCTGAAATTCTCCCCGGGAGTCGAACTCGAGGCGCTCACGTCCAAAAATAACGAGTTGCGATACTTGGCCGCTTCGCACTGGCGGCAGCACCTCCTGGCTAATGGCCGGCATCGCCATTCAATCGCTCGCTAGCTGTCGCTAACGTAGGTACAGTCGCGACCAAAAGTTTACAACTTCGGGCCATTAAGCCCTTAATGCGCCCCGAAATGAGACAAGTTGACCTCAAATTGAAACACTTCGCCAACATAAAATGACCCGAAGGATTAAGGGCACAAACCCAGTATTTTCGATCTTCTTGGGAACTTTGTACTTAGGTGGTCCTCAAGTAAAAGCAGTGATAACAATAGCTCGTCATAAGTGCTGCATATTTAACGTGAAACACCTGTTTAAAGGATTCCTTGTCTGTTTCGGGTGTGAAAATAAAACGGGGGTACTTTGGTGATTTTTCGAGTTGTGTTCAGCTACATGTTTCTGCATGCATCTGTTTAAATGTTTCAATGTTTCAATTCATCATCAATGTTTCTGGATGTACCAATGGGACGATCTCGCTGAGACCTTTTGAATTATATGGGCAGATCTATCTCAAAAATGGTTAAAATATGCTTCGTTTAACAGATCATAACTCTCTGAAACTTTTTTTTTAATCGTGCAGTTACGGCTAATGCTACTTTGAATACGAACGTAAAACGGAAAATAACGTATTTTTGTTAATTTTTAAGATCATGTCTTATAAAAGTAAGCTCACTCATTATTACTGTCGCTTCATAGCACTCTTGAAAAGAAAACTATAACCCGTTTTGACTGCTACACGCTCTAACCAAATGCAGGTTAACCCAAAACGGAAATATTACTAATAAAAAAAACCATCTCCAGATTTTCGAGCGGGACCGGTCGTCATGAGGACTAAAGTTCACTCGTCTAACACCAAAAAATGTAGCATGTTTGTCGCTTTGAGTTACCATGGGATGAACGAGTATTCATCCAATTTTGTAGGTTATTGCTATTAAAAGGTGTTTTTGTAAACGAGAGGTAACACTCGATTTTACTCTTACGTTCAAGTATGGTGAGCCATGAACTAAACAAAAAAATACCAGTAAAGTTTATTTTCATATCGCATTAAAAGGCTGATTAAGTTTCTTGGATATCACTTCATAATCTAAATTTGAAATAGCCATTTTTTGACTAATTGACCTAATCACTTTTGTTTGACTATTTAATTTAGTCATTTAAAATTCAGAGTAAAATGGTCAAATTGACTTAGATTTAGCGGTTAAAACATTTCTGCTATTTACAGTATTAATATTTTCTAGTACCAATATTAGTTTGGTCTCTGAGTCTACAAGAGTCATTTTTTCTACTTTTACTATTCAGCGAGTTCTTTTTTCACTATTTAAAAAGACATCCTTGACTAAAAAATAGTCAAAATTGACTGATTGAGATATTAATATTTTAGATACTAAACTTAAGTCAAATTTGACTATTTCTAATAGTAAGCTGTAAATGACTAATTGAATAGTTAACAAATATTCTTTTTTAGCTAAAAAAATTGTGAAAATTGTCTAATTGAAACAGGAAAATTTTAGCTACTAGTCAAATTTGACCATTCGGCATTTACAGTGCACAATTAATGATCCGTTGTGATTTAATAGCTAACAACCTTTTTATCATGACCTAAATATTAACTCACTAACATCCAGCGATGTCGTTCGGAAACAAATAAATATATTTTAGAGGAACTTTTCAGTTCAGAATTGTCACTTTTTTAAGTATATCTCCCCTCTAGAAACCTGAAATTTAATTATTGACATTTTTCCAAAGCTTAAAACTGCGTATTTTAATGTAAAAAATACTTTTAATTTCTCTTAAGCGAAATTTCACTCCAAATACTTTGGGCTGTTATGGGTAAATATTTTTAGCAGAACGGGACTCAAGTAACGATTGTCGGATATTCTTTGAAGGATTTGGTGAAAATTTCTTCGAATGCGTCAAGAATGTTAATTGCAGCTTAGGCCCCCGCCTTGACACCAACGTAAGGCCGGTTGCCTAACGCGCTCTCTCCACCATCCTTGTAAACACACTCACTTTACGAAGCCACTTTTGAGGCCCGATAGCGATTGCGACAGCCTATCCGATACAGCTCTGTTATTTCCAACATACTTTTAAAGTTGCCGGCATTTGCTGTGTATGTCGAGTAAAAACTTAATATGAAAGCCACAAATGCCGCAATCCCTAGTTAAGGATGTTTGATCGTTTTAATTTAACCATCACCAGTTTCATTCGTTAAAACTCTCAAAACCCACAGCTGACATTGTTTTGCATGGTTTTTTAAATTGTGGACACGGTTACCGGTGTGATTTTTAAAGTTTGAGGAGCTAAAATTTGAGAATTTGATGTGGGTGTCATGTGGACGCTAATCTAAAAATACCAGTTTTCAGCGTTTTTTGAAAAAAAGTAGCCTTAGGTTGTATTTTTTTCCGTCGTTTAATATGTTAAAATATGTTAAGCTCAAAAACCCAGATCTCATCGATTATTTTAACCGAAACATTACACAAAAACCTCTAAAATCAGTGTGTTTTGACACGAAGATAAGTCAAATCAGCAACTCTAGCGTCTGTACCTACAACATTGAATGAATCTTGAATTTCGATCAGACTTAAATTGGGACACGATTTATTTCTGCAAAGGAAACGACTTTGCTTTTTAAAAATTTCTACATTGATTTTAAAGGTTTATCTGAACTTGACTTGTCTAGATAAATCACCCTCAACACTTCAGCACCCCTACAAAGTAAATTTTGATTTCTTCTCAAAGCCTTACTAGAAAAATTTACGTGGTTTAACTAGCAAAACATAAGCATTTCTAACAAGGCTGGGCCTGAGTAAAAGTTACTTTTTTGCAGTTTGCCTTGGCGAGTTCCCTTCCCTTATTCAGGCGAGCGAAATGGGCCGTTTTCAAGAACTCAAACTGGATTCCTAGGACTACTTTCCAAATTGATTAATTTCTTTAGTGAGCGAGTCTTCATTAGGCTGTGAGAAATTATAAGACGATAATGCACTCATGCTGGTCATGAAAATTTATTTTCTGCCTTTGTTCAAAGCCGCGGTTCAACGATTCATTAAATTATGGCGGAAAGCAAGAATCGGGCGCGTAACGTCCCTTCTTTGCCTTGTATTACTGCGCTTAAGTCCGCTCCCGCTCGGCCGTAAGCCCGATGCCGCCTGAATTTCGGCGACAGTCACTGCCATCAAGAGGCATGCAACATAGGCTTACCGACTGTTAGGTTAGGCCCAGCTTAGGGGTCGTCCATAAACCGTGTGGACACTTCCCATGGAGGCGGCACTGGTCCGCGCCGCTCCATGAGATGTACAGGGGGTGGGGGAAGGTCTCCAAGGACATTCAAACTTCAGACAGATTTAAAGACGAGATAAAATATACGAAGTCAAAGCGAATAAACGCAAGTCGCGCCACGCATGTTCTTCCGTCCGTCCAAATTGCTGCCTAATGTTACCTTCGCCAATGACGTAATATTTTCACTGTTCCTTTTTAAAAAAAAAAATATTTCTGGCAAAAAGACGATTATTCATTTCTGGAAAATGAAATGTTTATCATCTCTCATTTTAATTATTTCTGATAAAAAAAAGACGCAAAAAAATGTCCGCGGATGAGGGCTAAAGGGGGGGGGGCAGAGGGGGCTATGGGTACTGTTGACAAGGAGGGCTTAAAAACGCACAACAAAAACTAACCCCGTTTTAGGTAGGACCATACCTATTTCAGGTTTGAAGATAAAACAGGTAAAGAGCGAAATTTTGTTATTTTTGAAGTCGGCAAAATAATAACTATGTCAATTGAAATCTCTCTACGAGACCTCTTGATTAATGTAGTTATCTTTCAGAGTAACAAAATTCCGCTCTTCTTCAGGTTTCTCTGTACCCAGAACAAGGATACGACTGTCTGAAAAACGCGTTCGTTTCTTACTGGGTGGTCAAAAAGGCTCAGAAGTGTCCACCTCTTGTTTAGGGATGACCCCTCAGGTGTCCGCACCTCTCTACAAGTCCGACGGGTAGAACACCAGGTAGAAAACGTAGTCGATAAAACTGCCAAATCGGAAACGGGTTCCATAATGTAGGCCATATTAAGTCCATTCCTTAAAGAACCCTTAATGAAACACACCCATCCCTCCATATCGACCTGAAAGCATCACCTCCTAAATGCTCTACAATTAGCGCACGCCACACAACTTCAGGCGTTACAGCTTACCAATGGCTTGAGTGTGTTGGTACAGAGTTTCTTAGAGGAAAAAAGCTTTAAAACTCTTCATCATCGAACAAGGATCTTGAAATCGAGAAAGGGAAAACTTAAGACGCTGCTCCAGTCAGGTTTATTTGCTATGAGTCGTTACACCTACTTTTTACCTAAAAAGTTACGTTCCGCCGACAAGGACAGAGAAGATTTACATGAGAGCATTTTCATATGACATCTCATCTATGGTAAATGTCCTCGTTCACTGTAAATGTTCATGGTTGCTTTTCCTACATCTTATGTTCTGCTTTTTCTACCTCTTCTGCAAACTTAAGGTCGCTTTTTCTACCTCTCATTTTCGACCTTGTCCAAGCTGAGAGGATCGACAGCAGAATGACGAACAGGGTCTTAAACCGAACACGGAGAAAACGACTTTGTTGCGTCAACAAAACGTTTGTTAATGTAGCCTCAGCGAGCCAGAATCGTTGTGGTGACAATTTCAGTCGTTACAAGCACAAAATGCATCGTAAACAACAGTTTTGCTGTTGGCAACTACACGTTTCGTTGCTATAACAAAATAATATCGTTGCTTTTGTAAAGGTTAGCTAATCTCCTTTCAGGGCTTATATTGGCGGACAACGTTTCGAATATTCATCCTAAAAACACATTTGATTTTAAGTACCGAAAGCCTCAATGTAATAATACAAAAATAATTTTTTAACTAACATTTTAAATTCCAGATTTTTATTTTGCTCGAAAAAAAGACTACATATAAAAATGGACACAGGTTACCCTTAAGTATGAACGGCGCAGCGATAGGTGATAACACAAATAGCTGAAGATGAGTCCATATATTCAGTATGCGTCTTCATGGAAATCCTCCGAATGTCTGTCTAGAGCTGCAGTTTAATTCGTTCACGCTTTTGAGACAGCCCCTTTCATTCCGGCCCGGAAAATTAAGTCTACTCTCCGGTATCTTGTATTCCATGGGAGATTACTTACAGCGGACATTCACAAGTTGAGCCTCTGTTAGCATAGTGAGGCGACACACAATCTAAACAAATACCAACGGGGTCCACATAGCCCCCAGCATAGGCAGGCGCGAAGTCCGAATATCATTCCACCGATGTACTTGCACAATACAACAATAGGTTTATAAATCGTACATCATTGTGAATGATCTTTGATTGTTGTATGCTATTGGGCGGGTTTGTGATTTCCGGGCCCCATTTGTTTCAGTCAACTGAAACCTCCCTGCAGCCATTAGTAGAAACATACATTGCATGGTGCAGGGGTTGCCCCGGCGTTCTCCGCTACTGGGAAGTAGGCGACTTGGCGTGCACGTGCGCGAAGTCAGTCTAGGTTGGCATAACGGACTCTGTTTCGTGGCGAGAAGCAGAAGTTTGGAGCTGGCATGTCTTACTTGAAGTCAGTTCTCCTTCGTTTTATCGGTCTGTTTTGATGGGCTGCACGTTTGTTTGGAGAAGTATTTATATTGGGGAAAGTCGGTGGAGCCAGGTTCGTTAGGATGAGAAGGGATGGGACAAGGAGACAATGCGAGGATCGTTGGGGAGAAAGGCTGTTTGCGGTGAAATGATAAAGGAAAAAGATTTGTTGGGAATTCAGAAAGAGAAACGCGATGATTTTGGCTAGATACGCCGGAGGAGGAAAAGGAAAGTCATTGAAATGTTGGGGAGACTAACATTCGGGAACATCCGTGTGGTGGACCTAATGTGGGGTAAGTGTCAGTGGCGTGGGTTTTTAACCATCAGGTAACACAAAAGGTCAGGGAGGGTTTACTACCATCAAGGTAACAGGACTGTCAAGACTTGTAAAAAAAAAGGACGAAGGTCAACTTGGAAGATGCAACAAGATGGAAAGAAGATGGAATTTAAGTCACGAAGCGCACGTTTAGAGACACGGGTGTTCAGACTTTCGCTAGGATGTTGAGGACAGCTGAAAAAACGAGGTGCAGGAGTCAGGGCTACTTATTATGAAGTATTAGTCCAGATATAGGGGAAAAGCGACCATCAACTGGGAAGAGGCGTCATAGAAGAGGATGAAGACGCTGATGGAGAATTCCGTGACGGAGTAAAACAGTCATGAAGTAAATCCAGTCGGAGTAAAACAGTCACAAGCACATTTAGTTACTACATGGAATATCGGAGCGGTAGGTAAAATATCAAACGGTTCCCACACGCACTCCCCGATGGACCAGTTTAGAATGAAAACTCTCCAGATGAAAGAGATCTTGGAAGATGCAGCGAACACTTAAAAATGACGTGGTAAAGTCTGGAGTTGAGCACGGCACGCTGACCAGGACAGAGTCTCTGGCGTGGCTGGGAGATACGTCTCGTTCTGGTTGCGTCGCCGCCGCTTCTCTGGTCCGCGTAGGTGGCCGACGGTGGAGCGGGGAAATGCGCAGAGTGGTCTAGCAGGCAAGGACAGTGAGAGGTGCGTCCGGTGAGGGGTGAATGGGGGGTGAATGGCGCGCCGTGCAGGCGCGGGGTTGAATGGGGGGTTGAATGGGGGCGCTGGAAGCAAGTGGAGCGGAGGGGGGCGTGGTCACGGGTGGCGCGAAGAGGGTGCGCGGGCGGAGCGGAGCAGCGAGCAGCAGCCGGCGAGCGGGCGCAGAGGCGGCTGCCAGCAAGCCCCCCAGTCTCTGTCCGGACCTCGCCGCTCTCGGATCTCACTTTGTCGCGCCCGGCCGCCTTCCGCGCTGCGCTGCGCCGCCTTTCAACTTCGCCGCCCGTCACCTTCTGCAAGCTCTCGTGCTAGCGCCCGAAACGCAGTCAAGGTCCAGCCCCTCCGCTCCTCCCAGCATCTATTTATAGCGCCCGTGTTTCGCTGGAGCTCGCTCCTAGCAATATCGGAGTGATCCGCTGGAGCTGTTTGAACCCGGGCCAAATTGTTATGCTTTTGAACACATTTGGTCCCCTTCAACCAGCTGTAGTTGGCACTTTGGTCTCAACCTGCTCCGCCCCGCGATGCGTCCGTCGGCCGAGCGGCCGGTTCTTTGATGACCTTGGCTCGCCTCTCTCTCTTTCTCTTTCTCTCCGCAACAACCAACCGAATGAACCGTGCCACAAATAGAAATGGAGCTATACCTGAATAAGGAGCGGCTGCTCGCCGTAAGCTTGCCGCCAAAGTGATGTGACCCCTTCGAGAACAGTGTGTGCTAATCCTTCCTCCCCAGCAGTGCAATCAGTGATTCTGTGTCATCCTACCTACATACGATACCCTGCACAACAGTGTCAACAAATAATGGTGCACGTGATCGCTACAAAGACACCACATGTACACCTGTGGTCACTCAGTGAAAACCAGTGACAAGTGGATACTATCGTAAAATACCGACCGCGGGGACGGCCTTGCCAGTGAACCAAGCCGGCGCAACGAGCCTTTGGCTGGCTCATCAGTGATGTTCTGTGATTGCTTAACTCGAGGGATGAGAGTGAGCACGTGATCCCTCTCCACTTCAGAGCATACTCTATGGTTTTATATTTCTGTGTAACTTAATACCATACAGTGGGTTACTGAAGGATCATCCCAGCTGATTTTTCGCCGATGGATACGCTATTTTCATCCACAAAAACAAGTCATTCAACCCAGTGTTAAAAATAGTACGCGCTTTGCAAAAATGTGTCTCTTGCCACCGCACGGATGAACTTTTCTGTTTCTTCTTGAGTGTCCGCCAACGAACTACGTTTTCAGTTTCACGTGTCAAATTTCCGAGGCTTGTCAAACGGCTGCGTTTTATGCCCGCTGCCCACGCTATTCTACACCGATTCCGTAAATACCGTACGGCCGCTTCTCGGACCCCCATGGACCCCACGAACCCCTACGGACCCCCATGGACCAAAGGGACCCCATTGGCCCCACAGCTCTCATTGTCCCCCGGTCCCACTTCCATCGGATCTTGTTATGAATTTAAATCACGGCACGTTTCGCACATCTAACAATAACCGGCCGAACGGTTGGCACTGACTGCGCGACTATTTCGGGCACTGCCTTGCTTCGCGCCGGCCGAACTTTCGCCTACTTCTGACACTCGGGTTACGTTTTTAGAATTACTACACATTCCTCCGATTCAGTTGGCCCACTTCTCTCGCGTTATTTATCAAACGCGCTGAGCTCAGGTGTAAAAGGGTAGTCTTGCGGTTCCATCAACCATTCAGCAACCGGTCGCAAAAAAAGGCGGAGCTTTTCATGCTCCCAGTCGGTTAATCCGGGCAAAAATCTGGCTGACAGCGCTGCGCTGGGGCTCAGTAAGGTAAAACTAAGGGGGCTCGCGACCAAATCTCGTCAGCATGCACTATTCCACAAGCAGGGAGGAATTACTGAACGACCGCACCGGGCGCAGCCCCTACTGGTAGGCCACCCGCGCTTCTTATCACACAACACGCACACAGAGTGCCTTACCGTAATCCATCTTAATGAACACTGTAATTGCGTAGGGTCAACTGTTTCCGCATGCATTATTCATCGCCTCGAAAAGACGGTGTGGTCGCGAGTGGCAGTGGAAGCGGTCGCGCGGAGCCTCGAGACAAGCCGAGACAAGCCGAAACAAGCCGAGCGCGCGCCCGGAATCAAAACATACAGCAATATCAAAACTTTCAACAACGAAAAATTAAAAAAATGAAAAGAAGCCACTTCAGGATTTTTGATCAAGCGGTCCACATTATAGAAAGTGTTCTTATGGGAAAAAATAAAATCAAAGATAGTGATTTGAAAAACTAACTGGACGTACAATTTAGCAAGCTGTCCCGATTTCCATTTAAGAAATGTACCTTCACCAGCCATATTTCGACTATAGATGGTTTCGAAGGTGCCATTTAAATGCATGTATTTCGACTAAAAAACGTCACTTTAGAAGCTCTGTGTTGTCAAAATGAGTTCGGTGAAGGTATAATCTTTTAAAGGGGGTTGATAGAGGTCGTTATTTTGTACAAATCTATTATATTTCCAACCTTCTTTGACTCGACCGTTTGATCAAACATCCTTAAAGACGGGCAGACTTACACTAGCTCACACAGAGTTTATTGTTCGTTGGCATATGCTTTTCTTTCCTATGCTCTAATCCCACACAAGGAAAGAGTATGCTAGACTCAAAGAAGTGTGTTTAAAGAATGACTTAAGTAACCAACCAATTCGCAGACTGTGTCGTTACTTTTCTCTCGGAAGGGGACTTTGGTCCTCCATGTTACAGAAAGGTATGGTGAACTCAGTCTTTTTGCTGCGAGTGACTTGGGTTGAATATAAAACCGTACCCTCTTACCAGGAGACTATTTTAAGAACTTTTCAAAGTCTTCGCACACTCAATCCGTTTTAAGTGATAAAGCCTAGATTTAGTGACCTGTGTTCCACAACAACAAAAAACGTGGCCTACTTTCTAACCAATAGTCTGCATCACAAACTAATTTCTGTATCCACTTTGTATTTGTGGCTTTATTATCGACGATATCAGTTTTATTTTTAACGCTGTATCGCTTTTCTCCGCCAATTTGCACGTTTTGGTTTCGTTATGTGACCTGGATAACGACAAAGTTTCCGATACAGAACCGTGACATTCGAGATCTCTTTCTCTCTCTCTCGTTCTTCTACTATTTCGTCTCTAGCTCCGATTTTGACGAAAATTGATCCGGCAAAGCACTGTTAATTGACGTTTTAGCTGATTCCATTCCGGTCACATTAAATCCTGATAAGTAATTAACAGTCATCATATAACATCGACAACAGTTATTCACCAGAGAGAGCATACAGTGAAATCTCTTCATTCCCGTTTGTGCGAAACATATATGTACAATGTGAACAAAAAATTTGAATCGGTTTCTTGAAAATGAACTCCCTGCTTAAAATCCAAATTTTAAAGGGCTATATTCACCTTGGGAGCCAAAAGGCGGCAATGTTATGTATTTTTCTATTTAAAAAATACATGGAGGATGGGAGAATATTTTTTCTATTTGCTTTCCGCAAATAACATTTCATTAGGGTTTGGCCACTCAAATGTTATTTTAAAGTGAATATGTCCTCTGAAGATTTCCCAAGTAAAAGTTGGACTCGAGATTTTAGACTGACTTCCTTCCTCTTGTTCATCTTTGTTATCCTCCTGATTGTGCTAATTTTCTGTGAACAATTTTTGAGTGTTCATTGACTTGAGTTTACAGCCTGGATTTCACTTGAATTTTATCTTTGCCATGTTTTTGACAGGATTAACTTGCTGTGATTAAGTGTCGTGAAAAACGTTGCAATTGGGCCAAAGTTTCAGCGTGAATTTCACTGGAAGTTTTTCTGTGTGTAGTTCCATCGCCGAAAAATGAGGAAGCTCCGACAGGCATCTCGCGGGATCTTCAGAAAAGGTGAGAAAAAGCGAAAATTCCGTGATGCGAACTTTTAGCCACGAACCAGATTCGATCCCGGGTCCCTTGGGGCCGAGTCGGCGCCCCCGTAAGGACTTGCACGT
>Ga0058701_10002167_pt1 | contig 14672 bp, 14 predicted proteins | sample AgamicOrMae_FD_97039 | JGI IMG/M metagenome (GOLD analysis project Ga0058701, IMG submission 97039) | Agave microbial communities from Guanajuato, Mexico - Or.Ma.e | ecosystem: Host-associated > Plants > Phyllosphere > Phylloplane/Leaf | place: Guanajuato, Mexico | collected 2012-06-04 | reverse complement strand
GATCACACGTTCGAAAGGTTGCCCCTCATTCAACCATCATTTTCTCCCTAAAACACGGTGCTGTTTTTTCTCGGAGTGTTTGGTCAACGTAGTGACCCGTACGTTCTGAGATTTTTTTTCCTTTAGAGAGATTTTTTTGGCAATGCCGATCGCGATTCAATGACAGTGCCATCTGACGGCCGACTTTGTTAAATTGACAAAGCAGGATCGGCAGCAGCGGTGAAATCCTTGCGATCCATGTCACTGCTTGCGGTTGATCGGAATTCGCCAAAAACTTCCAACTGTTGACTTGTTCATGCGCGGCAATGCTGAAAGTTTGCAATATCATGTTCTTAATATTTTGCCATTGCCATTATTACCTCCAGAACGTTAAAATAAGTGAAAATGTCTTGTCAATAAAAGGTTACGGTTCTCGCAGCACATTGTAAACCCCTGTTTATTTCATCCCCGTGAGTAATTTTTATTTTATGTAATCATTTTTTTTTGCTTGACTTCGTGCCACAGCATTGTAAGCGAACAATGCTCCTATTTTTCTGACGTTCCTTTTAAGTAGTAGTACTTTGCACTTCTGTTGCTCCTAGAGATGATTTTAAACTCGCCAAAATCAAGGAAAGACAGTAGCGAAATTTTCAGTGGCAATACAAATGTGTTTCGTCCCTAGAATTTTGCTTTTTTGAAAAGTATCGGTACCGGTAATGTCTTTTGAGTAGTTATGGTTTATCCAAATGAGAGAATCTGGAATGTTTTTATTTTAGTGTGAAATATGTTTTAGGAATGTGAATGTGGCGAAAGTGTTCATGTTTTATTTGAGCCAAGCTTGCTGCGCGAGCTTGGCTCCGAATTTTTAACGAAAAACATGTGTTGTGGTCATTACCCAGGGCTAGTGTCTGCAAAATTCGGCAATTTTTCAGCACTGGAACTCCGAATGCCCTTGAAACGTAGGAGAAATAATAATTACAGCTTAATTAGAACGTTCACCCGCGTACTGGCGTAAAAATTTGAGGAAGTGAAATGTGATCTTACGAGAAACCAAAACAGGAGGAAAAGAGATTTTTTTTAACCGTGATTTTGGCCTACAACACTCAAGTTCCCCCTGCGTGCTTTCGATATTTCGTAAAATATCGATTTCTCTCGAGATCCGAACTATCGAGGTTGCATTGCATAACAACTTTCGTATATTCAACACAATCCTTCTTAACTGCTGGTCTTATTTTTTGATCTGATTAATATTGGTGAAGAAATGACGCAAGAAAAACATACTTTTCTTAGGATAAAATAGGATATATCCTATTTAATCATAAACGGCATGTGTAAACACAAGTACCGTATTGGTGAGCAAGTTTTCACACCTGCAGAATTTCATGAAAGAGTGATCTTACGTTTGACCAAACTTCAAACGTTTCTTTTTCTTTTTTAATTGAATTTAGTTAATAACTTTTTAGATTAAAGGTTGTGTTTTTTAGAACTCAGTTCTCAGAATACCTTTTACGCCAACCCACGGAGGTACGTTATAATTGTTGTAACACTGTATTGAATTGATAAGTGTCTAATAAAAACTCGATACTTCACAAAAAAAAGAAGAAGAAAAAAACACTTTGCTTTTGGAGCACCTTCAGAATAACACAACCTCTGTACGCCTCAAAAACCTTCCGAACATGCCCAAAGTTTTTTTTTTCACATGAAAGAAGGAATGAAAACTGAATTATATATTTATTAAAAAATATACCTTTCCTCTTATGAACGGTACATCTTCGTAATATCACTTATGCCAAAAAATTAAAAATAATAAAAAAATCAACGTCATTTGTCGGTATACCATAAGAAATTATTTGCCATGAAGCGTTTCCATGGCGGTCGACATCTGATCCAGCAAATATGGTCACCGAACACGGATGTCGTCTATAACACAAATTTGTAAAAGTACCGTTACTGTTAAAATTGTCTTCGGCCCTTCGCAGAGGGTATCGAGCGTATGGATCACTTGATATATTGCCGTTGCCATCATAAACCTTGAAAGGAACGATCATGGCATCACGGAAAATGTTCACGTCCGAACCTAAGCTTAGACTAGTATCAACACCTTAAATTTGACGACAATTAAGTTATTCAAGGTGCATCTTCGTCAACAGAAACACACGATTTCCTGAGTCCAAAAATTACCTATAAAGAGTTATTTCAGTCCTTGTTTTTGTTTGAGGAAAACGTTTTGAAAGAGCACTGAGGATGGTTTTCAGTCAAGGATCTTGTTTCCCCTTCTCCGTTTTAAGCACGAATAAAAATGGGGATTTTTTGGCAAGCAAATTAAGTCAGACGTGCCAATTCATGTTCCTCAAAGCACTAGAAAAAATGATGGTGGAAACTTATTTTCGGTGCGAAGCTTGAAAAGGATAGCAGGGCCAGAAAGCTACGTACATCGACGTAAACATGGAAATAACCGCATGCAGGGACAAGCTAACAATATTTCAGACCGTCCTCGCTACCGTGGCTAAGTAAAGATACCGGTATCGTGAATGGCACACATTCTAACTATACGTATGACTTCAAACGTCTATAAGTGAGTTCCTCGTTTTAGGCCTCACAACAATGTACTTGTGATCACAGATAATAAAAAACTGATCACTATTAACGTTATAAAATTGATAGCACAGTGTCTCACTAAACCAATCTAGTGTTCCCTGAATAAATTTGCAATCTAACAGGGAAAACTCAAGATCTTAACACAAACGTCAAAAAAGTATTACACATAAACTTGTATTAACCGTTAGTGGTTTCTTAGTAAAATTTACCCCATTTCAGAGGACCAATTAAATATTGGTACAGATATACAACATTTGGAACGCAAAAAAATGTAAATGGCGCTTTTTAACTGACTCGAAATTTTCAACAATGCATAAAAGCGGTCGATACTAATTTCAATTTCACCGTGCAACAAAGTTTTAGGGTCGGTTTCGCCCAAAGTGGAGATCTATCTGCCCTTGTTTCTAGGACCAAAGGACGCTAGAAAACCGCCGTGGGAGTCCCATGAAAATGGATTTGCACCCTAGGGGACAAAAAACGTGTTTTTTCTATTCATTTTTTTTTAACGAAAGTTATCTTTTTAAATGCTCTGAACCAAAACGTTGGAAGTTTTTTCGGATTCCAACCAATAAGGAGTCTTGCCAAGTGCATATCGATTACATAAATGTGTATAACGTGCAGGTTTGGCTTTTCGTCTGGATTGAAGGGGTCTTAAATTGGTAAAAATTGGTCTGAAATTCTTAATTAGCACCAAAAATTGGCAAAAATGCAAATATGAACCGATTTTGACGATCGGCACGTAATGACTTAGAACAGCCTATTTTACCATGAGAACCCAGTGGAAGTTGTTTATGGGCACAAGCATCTATTTTAAATCGAGGGGAAACTACTTAAAAATCGTGAAAAACGGACTCTGCTATTTCATCTGGTTTTGCAATGCCACGACGTGGGACCAAATTTTGACCACCTCAGTTGATCTTTATGGCAAATAGCACTCTTCTACCTCATTTACGGGATGAAGTTGCGAAAATATACTCAAAGGCACCTAGAACTAATTATTTAATTAAAGTGCTTAAAATGCCTAAAAGTGATCAGCAATGCGATTTTAGCAAGGGCATACTGAACCATCCTTGCCTACTCTTCATACAGCCTTGAAGCAATATAAATATATTTATCATAATGAAAAATTGGGAGGTCTAAATAAATAAAAAAACATCTATTTGAAGATAAAACAAAATAATTTTACTACGCAGACCTAGGGATGTATCTGATTACAAATGAGAGCAATTAAATTTTTAATTACTCTTATTATTTGTACTCACTTTTAGCAAATTTGTGACCCTTCAAATCCAGAAGAAACGCCAAACCTGCACGTTATACACATGTGTGTATTAGATATGCACCTGGCAAGACTCCTGATTGGTTGGGATTCGGAAAAACTTCCAACGGTTTGACTTCGAGCACTTAAAACAATAATTTTCGTTATTGAAAAAGGCGTTTTTGGTCCTCTAGAATGCTTACCGGTATCATTTTCATGGGACTCCCATGGCAGTTTTCTAGTTTCATTTCGTCCTAGAAACAAGGCCAGTGGGTCTCCACTCTTGGCATAACCGACCCCAAAATTTTGTTGCATGGCGTTATCGAGTGTGATTTTAAAGCATTTTTTAAAGTGTTTCTAGAGGTTTATGAAAGTAATTGGTATTTGGACACAATCATCCTGGGTTTAGAACAAAAAATAGAGAATGCCGAGGCTATCCATAGTAACCAAACAGCAATGGCGGAAACTCCTTAACGAAAAGGTGGCAGAAAAAGTCTCCCTGGTAATGAAACATTATCGGTTTTGGGCTTAAATTATAGACGGTGACGACAAGTTGTCAGCTGACTGTTTCCAGAAATGTTTTTTCTAGTTCGTCTAAAGGATCGGCGGCCGGCACCTGAAAAACAAAGTCATTAGAAGAATACAAACGAGAAGTTATCTTAACATTCGAGGACGTAAGTTTTACCTGCGTCGAGGGAGTTTCGGGTTTCGGAGAAACAGTGTCAGATGATGAACTGACATTCGTGGGGTCAAGCGTCTCTATTTTAACCCTTCCTTCTTTAGTCCATAAAGAAACGGAAGTCTCAACTTGCGGCCTGAAAAATCAAGTAAAAAAAAAGTGCACGGTGACTTTGGCTCACAGCGAGCACCCGCAAACATAGCCATAGGCAAAGCAAGTACATCTGCGACGAGACGGTTGCCTATGCACACGTTCACAGGGGCCATGAGTTCGTCCAATAGTATACTTTGAAAAGCCTCGCTCGAAGTAACGGCATCCTAAAGAAGATTTTCCTTCGTGAATAGGACTTTTCGCCTGGCAAAATATTTGAAGACAAAAACACCGCGAAGAGTAAGATAGATGTTCGTGACATCCAATATATTTAGACTTGAGTCTACACGATCCAGATGGTTTCAATGGTACAGCCGACATGACTTCGAGAAACAAAAAATGGTTCTTACCCTGCATAAACCCAGCATCCTGAGCGAGCGGAACTACTGGAAGAACTGCCATGCGGCCAAACTCCCTCTTCCGCCTCCGTCCCGGCCAAAGAGACCTCCGAGCTTCCTAAACTAACATTTTCCTGAACGGGTGAAGACACAGCCAAACCAGCTTTCAGCCTCTCGGCTTCGATCATCTCGTGCAACGCAGCATGAGCTGACAGTCCTACTCTCAACGGACTTAGAGGTTTCCCACCGTCTTCTAGATGAGCGCAGATCGTTTCGTCCAGGAACGACAACGTCCAATCAGGAGAGACCGGGTTTTCAAGCACCTTCCCGGGATGTCCTTGCACGAACTTCTGAAGTTCCTCGGAGGCACATCGGAGAACGACGTCTGCGCAGTTATGGCTTTTCGTAGCTGATACAATATCCCGGAGGAGTTGAGGAACGTTTTCAGCGATTTCAGTCGATGAACTTGATTTTATCAAGCGGGTTTCTGCTCGGATTATCTGGAGTAATAGTTGACGGATTGGGGCAGGAACTGTAGAGCAGGGCCCACTGTTAAAAGGCGGTGTGGCGTTTTGGAGAATCTTGAGGCCAAGGGCAGCGATGGCGCTCATGGCAGCGATATTCGATGGCGATTCCGAAGGAAGCTCCGCCACAGAATGGAAGTGACTTAATCCCCACACGTAAAGTTCCAGGACGTTCGCCGGGGCGGATTTGCTTTCAGAGTGTTTACGTAAATAGCCTAAAACTTTCTTCCGCGCGGTCGCAACCGATGGATCTCGATCATCTGCAAATCCGGAAACATCACTTGAAAGGAGTTGATCAAAACCCTCCGTCACCAACTTATTTTTGTAATTTTAATAGTTTACATTTTAACCTTAAGATATCCAGAACTTACTTTCAGATTGCCTTCATAATCATTCAAAAAGGAATTTAAAAAATAGATGTTTAATGAAATTTCGACCAGAAATTGCCGATTAACAAGTTTTCTGTGCACCTCAGAACACGAAATCACATGGAATTCTAACAAAACGGACACTTTTTTCCATGACTAATCAGATCAAAAGGTCCAATAAACGATTTTACGGCCTATTTTCAAGCACGAAGCTGTTTTAAGAAATCCTTTGCTTATGTTTTTTCTTTTGAATTTATAATGCCTATTGTTGCCAAACTCAAACTATTAAATGGCCTTTTTAAGGATAAGTCAAAAGTGACCCTACACTGGACAGACTTTGCTACAACTACACCCTGAGTTTCCTGTATAATGTTGAGTTAGACCATTCCTCCTGTGCAGTGCGAATATCTACGCGGAAATTTTTCTCATTTCCATAGAAAAAGACATTCTTTTAGAGTAGAGTGTACTCTCGGTTAAATTCAATCGCTTTTACCTCTTAACGCCATCATTATTTTAGCTTGTAAATTTGCCACTTCGTTCTGTTCGGCTAAAGGTAGGAGGCGCAAAAGAAGGGCCAGATGCCAATAATTTGGTCCTGGAAACCTGGCAGCTAGAGATGCGGCCTGGGACACCAATCGGTACTGAAGATCGGCGGCTGGCTGCTGGTGTTTGATGAAGTCTACAATCTAGAGGACAAAGGAAATGATTACCTGAAGGGATAAACGCGGTACCGAATACAAGGTTTTAAAACTCACTTGATTGCATATTCCCTCGGCGGTTGAGTTGTCTGCTACACTGCACATCAGATAGAGTGTTTGTAATCGCAAAGACTGATCAGCATGATTGATGCAACTCTCGATGACAGATTGTTCCTTTGGTCCCAATTGTAATTTATGATGCGTACTCAAAGCCATCATCAATGTTAGCCCTTCGAACCTGCGGGAGTAAAACTGGTCAAAGCAACTTGAGTCGTATACCGACAATGTCACCTTGCTTAGAAAGCAAAACAAAATACTCTAGATGCGACGGCGGTAGAGTTTCGGGCGCTTAATCGTAACATCGTCGAGAGATCAAAGTGGTATTCCTTGAATAAGGTACCCACAAGAGGGGAGGGAGCTGAAAATGGTTTATGCATACTGTGCGGGAGGTCTAACGGTAAGTCACATCAAGGAGGGATTAGATAGTTGTCAGTGAAAGGTGTAGTTCATAGATGGCCTATTTGTTAAATGACATACCTCAAATTTGAATTTTTATTGGCCAATAATTGGCCTACGATGGACATGGTAGTGGCCACTAGCTCTTCACTCGGTGCACCGCACAGCTCTAACATAGTAATAAGGCACTCAACAGCAATAGCAGCCGCCATGGGTGTACTCAAATCTCCTAGAATTTTTAAGGTGTTGTTTAACAACGGCTGAACTTCAAGAAAATCCGGACGTAATTTCCTGAGAAGCCTGCAAATTGAACAGTCGTCAGAATAATGTTGCACCTTGAAAATGATTGGGACAACAGAATTGGTGGTGACCTCATGATCGTAACTTGAGCCCACGGAGCAGACATTCCATGATGAAGGTATTCTTTCGGTAATTTTCCGGTAATTATTTGTTCTTGCACAGACATAACCGATGACGCCAGGTCAGGTGCATACTCAGGATGTTCCTGAAAATAAAAATATATTGACTATATTTAGTGATGAAATTCGGATATTGATAGAGATCAGAAGTTGGAGTGAGTTTCCCTCTCAAAACATTAACAGTAAGATTAGAAAGTGTTGGTTACCTGTGCAACATGAAGCAGATAACTAAGTACATGTGAGACTACCCCTGGGTCCCGATCCCCTAGTAAAGTTTGTACTGAGTGAATGTAGGGCACGGCTTGGTCTGGACTGGTTTTCAAGAAGTGGTGCATCACTACAACTGCTTTCCCTCGTATATATTCCTGTAGGCCAAAGCAGGAGCAGCATAAGCACAATATATTGTTACAAGTATTACCATTGCAGAAGTATGATAGAACTTGGTGGTTCCTCTAAGAAATTTGTGCTACTCACATTAGAATTATTAAGCTTATCAACAACCATTGACAGTACAGAGCCGGCTTGATCTGGAGGAATGAGGTAACAGCTTGCTGCTAATGCCATAGCGATGGTAATTACATTACGGCTAGCTAAGTCTCTCAATACTGTATTAATTAAGAGTGGAGATAGGTCATGAGAGTCTCGTAATAGCTGGATGCAAACCATGTAACCTGTAAAAGGAAGAGCAATTAGAGCGGGCTAAAAGACAAGGAGACTACAGCCTTCAAACCGGTGAGCAACAAAGACATATGAAGCTTCATTCTACTTACAACAGTGGCGTACCTAGTTTTTTTTCACTGATAGAACCCTGTTGAGCTAGCTTGACAGCATGTATATAAGCAAACTGGGCCTTATATCCCATCATTTCCGCAAAGGCAACAAATGCAAGGCACTTCTTCACAGTACTAGATCGAACCCCAGGCTCGGACAGGTACTCTTGAACAGTCCTCAGACAATCTCGGAAAACAATTTCCTCCTCCTAAGGAAAAAGCAACAAAGAGTAGTAGTATTATATGTAAGCACTCAGAGCACCTGACAATAAATATTTCACAGTAGTTACTCATGCCATACAGTCCAACCACAGAGTTATTGGAAAGAAATTTACCATGAAGAAACTTACTCACCCGTTTGGTTCTCGCTCCAAAACATTTTTCGTACATATATTTATGGCTAAGGGCAACTTGAGAGGCTAATGGGGACAGTAATGAATGAAGGGACTCGATAGTTTTTTCAAATAAGCCTGACATTTTCATTGATTTCTTCGCACTACCGAAATATCACACCGTAATTTTCTTCGTTTGGTCATAACTACATGACAAATTAACTCAAAATAATACAAATCCGCCTTTGTTGTTGTATTACAAATGTAGGTTAGGCACTCGCTGCCCGTCTGTCTTCCGTCTGTTTGTTTGTACAATGATGCCAACCTGATTTGAAGGACATACATAAAACTTAATTTTGAAACGGTGTGAATAGTGTCCGAAAACCCTGAAAAAGAAAAAAAGGTACAAAATAATAGTTCGATTGGTTTTTATGGTATTTTTTTCCAACTGAAAGCATTGTAATGACAAAAATGTAATGTCAAATTTATTGCTTGGTTATTGGTACTGAAAGTGGTGGTGGGAGGTGAGGTAAAGAGGGGAGGGGGTGATGCGGGTGCGGGTGATGCGGTTTCGTTGACCATACCATTTCCATGCGGCCTGTCGGTATTTTGTAATTTTGAATGTATTATGAAGTTTTCTAGCTAATTTTCCACGCAGCCATGCACCAATTGAATGATTGTGTGACCTGCAAAACGTTATCGGGGGTAAGTCGAGTGCGTGCTATGAGAATCGTTGTGCGGTCTACCGTGTCGTTAGTTGTTCGTTTGGTCGTATTAGTCATTTATATTGATTATATATTACATTACACGTTATATTATACACCTATTGCCCTATGTTAGTTTTCCCTTATGCGTTATACGTTTGCCACAGCGCTAAAACATCCCCCAAACTCTTTACCGCGCGCTTTGTGGTGAGGTTATGTTTTTGATCCCCGATATTTGTGCGTGCTTAGTTTAGAACTCAAGGTTTTACCAAGTCAGTAGCATTCAATTCCTTTGGCAGACGAAGTTTGCCCTGATAATTGCTCAATTGAGTTTGTTTGATAGAAGTGACCTCAGTCAAAAATCCAGGTTGTTGCGTGGCCGGGCTTACCTGTACGCAGTGGAAGAGACTGATTTTGTTTTCTTTCAATACTGTTCAATTGAATTTATTGATATTTGAAAAGTTTCAGTTACTACAAACCTTCATGGGCGCTGATCGTTTGAATTAGCTTCAATTATGAACTTGCATCAATACTGTAGCTATTTCTCTGTCCACAGGTGATTGAGAAGTTGCGCTCCAAATTTTTGATATACAAGAAGAAAAATAATCTAAATGAGTAAGTACGCTATTTTACATGTGTAAAAAAGCATTGTCCTATGCTGTACTAACATGTCACACATTCTTTCCAGTGAGTTTATTAGTGAATTTAGGAAGCAAGGTTTGCATCTTCAGAAACAACACATTCTCATGCAAGCCCTTAGAGATGAACTCAAGGAAAAGAATATATCCCTGTCAGAAAGCCTCAACAAGATCAGGTGTGCTGAAGTTGAGTGTACAGCACTTCGGCATATGTTAGAGAAAGAAAAGGAAGACTGCCAGAAAGAAATAACAGCCAGGCTGAAAGATTCTGCTCTTGTAAGTGTTGGTGTGAGATTGTATAGCTTTTCTGTTTTAGTTATTGTTGAGATAAAGCAAAAACTACTCATGGTTAGCTTTTTAATTTTATTATCAGTGCCAACTGGTTTAAACAAAAATTTTACCACTCTTTTTCCAGGAACTGCAAAGTTTAAGAGATGAGCTTAGCAGTGTTAAAACAGAACTAGAAGCTCAAACAAAAACCAACATCCAGCTTAATGCAGCGCTGAATGTAGAAGCCACCATTATCTCAGGTATTTGTTCTCATAATTGGTTCAATATGCCAATCAAAGTCAGCAACCTATAATATCTTTATGACTTCTTGTTCTGGTGATTTTGTGTGTGAATTATTCAGCTAAACTTGCACCATGCAATATCTATAGCATAGCCATCTTAATTATCTAAAACCGAACACTCACAAAGTCTAGATTTTAGAGTCAAATTAGTGTCAAAGTTTCAAACATCACATCTCTTCTTCAGATTTGAAAGCAACTCATATCTTGGAGAAGAGGGACCTTCAAGACAAAATTAATCGAGCAGAACGTACGATATCCAATTTCGATCGTAATCTCAAAAATTGGTCAAACTTGAAAGATAACCCTGAAGGTAAGTTTTTGCTGTGAAGGTTTGCTTTCGTGTAACCATGGGACTCTTGTTGAATGTAGTTTTTGTTAATTATTTGCAGAGTTATTAAAATCGGTTTTAGCTGCAGTGAAGAAGAAAGAGCGCCGGAATGAGGTTGCGTTATTAGAAGCAAATCTGCTTAGTAACGATGCGAACCATGAGGGCGACTGTCCTAGTGGAACGGATACCTCCCCGCTCAGCACCCCAAAGAAAAACAACGCTGAAGGTATGCGATATCGTCCCTATTGTATACAGCTGTTGACACACAACTGGATTACGATCCGTTTAGAAGATACACGATACAAGATATCCTTGTGTCACAGTTTCGTAATCAACCCGTTTTTATCGCGTCTCTGAGCCCTCTATATTGTATGTTATTCAACAGCCTTGCCTTTCTTAGTAGACTTACCGCCGAGCTGTTTGGGATATGCACTTTGGATGTGACGGTTTAATGTTTACTTTTGATTTTTGGATTCGATTTGATGATGGCAGGGCTACCAGTGAGTTACTTTTATCACTTTTTATCACTTAAGGATATTCCAGCGCAATGGGCTTAAATTAGACAAGGACTTGATATTTCCAGGACTAGTTCAAAATGTGTATGTCTATCGTATGGCGAAGTCTAAGAAAATTTGACCGTTCCCTTTTTTACGTAATTAAATTCTAAAGTTGGGGAAAAAATGCATGGGCTCTTATGGCAGCTCCGAAAAATGGCGCTAAAACTGTTTAATTATGATTGATAGCGTCTGATTGAGATGAGATGAGGATCGAAAAAACTGTTTCCAGCGGAGATTAAAGTTTCAGAAACAATTTAGAAAAGTTTGACGACAATCTACCGTTTCGTTATTTTTAAAAACTTTAAAAACAGCTGCATTTTGTAGAAAAGTGAGTCAAATCAGCAACTTCGTTATTTTTTAACGTAAGAAATAAATTTTTACTGAGGTGAAAATAAAATGCGAAGAACAGCTCGTGTAAATACTTGTCGAAAGCGATAATTTTCTCTATTTTTAACACGCGTTTTGAATTTTTCGATAAACTTGACTGGTCGGAAGCGCTGGAATATCCCTAAGACATTGTCTGTCATTTTTTGTCACTTTTCTGTAAATGTCACTTATTGTCAATATTTTAAAGATACTTCTTTCTTTGTGTCATTCATTGAGATTTTGCGCTTGCACGGTCCGATGACCTTCAATTATCATCGGTAATTCGCGGGGTGCACTCTTCCTCGCGCTGAAGAGCATTGAAAGTTACGTCCTCCTTTGCAACCTCCCGGCTGTGAACTGCCACCTCTCGTGGTTTGTTTAAAATTGACAAATTGAGCAACAGACATCGGTTCTAACCTATTTTAGCGTCCCTCAATCAGATCCAATCTTCTAAACATGAAGATTCCTCAACAAGGGGTGATAACTTATGTTATCCGGTGTACATGCAGCCATGTTATCCAGCTGTTATCCTTGTTATCCGATTGTTGTACTTGTTAACCGGCTGTTATCCTTGTTATCCGACTGTTATCCTTGGTTATCGGGATGTAATCCGGCTGTTATCCTTTGATATTCTGCTGTTATCCGGCTGTTGTCCTTTGCTATCCCTGTTTGCTATCCCGGCTCTTATCCTTGTCATCGGGCTGTTATCATTCTTATCCTGTTATCCGGTGTACCGAAACTCCGCCAGTTATTACCCCTTGTCCCTCAAAATAATTTGGGCTCAAAAATTGTAAAAATATGAATGTGCAATAAAATAGATAAGTAAAAATAAAATATAATAAAAATAAAGGTATCCATTTTTTTAGTTGAATTTTTAACATTAAATGGTGGGAAATTTTTAGGGGAACTAAAAATAATGTACGGTACGCCGTCGTTTGTTGCTCCCCTCTCCCGGTCCATTTAAAATCGACAAATTGAGCAACAGACATGGATTCTAACCCTTTTTGGTGACCCTTCATCAGATACAATCGTCCAATCATAAGGATCCCTCAAAAAGATTTGTGCCAATTTATTTCCCGTGGAATTTTTAACGTTTGATGGTTTGATTGGCTTACGAGGTAGTACTAATTGCTTTTACCATCGGCTGTTGCCCGCTTAGTTCATATATCACCCCTAAATGGAATCAAGAATCCCTACCCCAGAATCGTCCGTGCACATGAGATTAGTTCGTGGTCTAAATATTTATTTTACTTGTAAGTGAGTTTTCTGTAACGTTGGTATTTTTTTCCCTAATAACTAGTTGGGAGGAATACTTTCACGATTTCTCGCTTTCCAAGATTGCCCGTTTGTTGAGTCTCAGAAAAGCTATCCAACCATTTTCCGTCGTTGAAAGAAAAATGACGAAGAATCTGGTTGCGCTGAGTTATTAGTATTTCTTTTTGAATACACAAAGGCTTGAATCGTTTGTAAGAGGTCACTTTTGGGTCTCGATTAGAAAATGTATTGTCCCGTTTGTCTGGCTAAAATGTCATTTAGGTCTCTTTTTGGAGATGAAACTTGACTGGCAGCCCTGGATAATGGAGATTGCTTTCGGAGCGTTTTGTCTTTGTTTTGAGCCTCTGATTTTATGTTTCTAGGTCTCACAGCCCCCGACTCGTCGGACGACGACTTCGAAGAGGTTTCGAGTAACAAAACTGCGTCTCCAGCCAGAAGTCTCAACAATACTGTTAGTAATGGAGTCGAAATGGATCTCGTGATTGGCAGACCTTCGAAAGGAAGTCCAAAGAAAAGCCCAAGGAAGGCCAGTCCTCGAAAGCCAACCTGCAAAACCCCACCGAAGAAGGCCTGTGTTCTAAGAAGTAGTCCCCGGAAACTGAGCCCCAAGGGCAATGCAACCAGTACGCAGAGTGCTTGTGAGGATATGAACGTAGTCCGCCGTATTGAGCTAGTTTCGATCGGTTGTGGTCCTATGGAAAGTGGGAACGAATTAGAGGTACGTCTTTGCTGTAATTACTGTAGATACAGAGAAAACCTTTGTCATACGCTGTTAAAGTGCTCGGTTGAATTTCCTATCTCATGTGGTGTGCCTTTGGTCGCCAAGCCGAGTGGGTTGAGGCGCAAGGCGGGTAATCAAACTTAATGTAATTTACCTTAATTTTCCCAAAATGTGATGCGCTTACTTGATGACATCCGAGCGGAGCGAAAGCGAAGCGAGCCACAAGGCATTTTAGCAGAGCGCGTAAGGCAATCAATTCAAGCTAGGTTAACGTAATATAAGCCGTTCTGTGTCGTTAAGTCTCTTATCGTATTGGGGAAGAGTGTCAAATTTAAAAAAAACTGTGAAGAACACTGTGGCTTAAAAGAGCTCCGAAAATAATGAAGAACCCCACAAACCGCACACCGATACGATCATCCGATCGCTTGAAAATTGACGCTGAATTTGTCTGAGACGTCACAACTCATACGAATTTTGGTATGAGTTTTGACGTCACTAGCCCCTTCAACCTCGATTTTCTAGCGATCGGATGATCGAATCGGTGTGCCGTTTGTGGGTTTCTTCATTGTTTTCTTAGCTCTTCTAAATGAAAGTATTTTTAAAAAGTCGTATTCTTGTGGGAACACACAGGTGGACGATCAAACCCTCAGAAACTGGAGTGAAATCGTGAGATGAATTTTAGCTTAGAGTCGTCTAACGGTGCTTTTCATTTCAGGAACGGCCTGATGATAGTCACCTGGCTTCCTTCCAGTACCTTTCACAGGAACGGACTCTGTCTCCGTTTCCAGACGTGTGTCTACCTGGTAAGTCGACGGTTTTTTAGTCCCTTGCCAATCCTCTTTCTTGTCACTTAATCATAGTATATGTTTCAGACGTCGATAGAGCGATCACGCCTTCGTGCGAGAGAGCCTCGGATTTTCCTCTCTGCAAGGTGTGCTATGT
>Ga0058701_10002166_pt1 | contig 14676 bp, 8 predicted proteins | sample AgamicOrMae_FD_97039 | JGI IMG/M metagenome (GOLD analysis project Ga0058701, IMG submission 97039) | Agave microbial communities from Guanajuato, Mexico - Or.Ma.e | ecosystem: Host-associated > Plants > Phyllosphere > Phylloplane/Leaf | place: Guanajuato, Mexico | collected 2012-06-04 | reverse complement strand
ATTTTAATCTTACGACGTCGGAATGAAGTTTAGTGAAAATGGTGCATGTTTGCTGTTGATATTCCAAATCGGCGAATAGTAACGAATGTGAGTCCTGACTGGAGTTGGCTGGGTCCTGGATGGGTTTTGGCTGGGCCTCGTTTGGACCATTCCTGGTCGTTGACTTGCTCCACATTTAAAGTCGATTTGCCGAAAGTAGACCCGGCCTGATGTGACTAGTACTATAGACCTAGTGTTATGGGGTAGCATAGAGATCTCGTAAAAAGGACGCGGTCTTAACGAACGGAAGCTGTTGAAACTCCGAATTGCTTTAGAAGAGCGGACTTTTGTGAGCGGCAATAATACATGTATACTCCAGTAACGCCCGCCATCTTGTATAATTCAGACAACCCAACAAAGTATTATGCGTGGACTACGCTGTCTCCAAATAAATACGGCTTTTATTTCGAGGATATCTGGGTGGCTGAGGTCTCAGCCGACGGAACGGCGAGGAAAGCGTTTTCAGGAACATACAAGGAAAACAGCCAGTGTGCTTTGGTGGTGCGACAGATATTCAATGCATTTAAATAACTATCTTTGGAGTGAATTTAGATGGTTGAGCGGTGGCCCATAATACGCGCGCATTCCGATGCAAGCTGTTCTCTCATGCTCCCCTTGCACGATGCTGAATAAGCCTGTTTTGAGAAAGAACACTTACCATCCCTGTATCGGAAAGACAAGACAAAAAAAAATCGACGAAATCATTTTGTACAAAAAAGAAACCTTTTTTTTTTGTACGTTAAACGATTAGCCAGTATTGTAGTTTTTTCATGAAACACAATTGCTCTAGAATCCACTCAATTCACGCGTGACGTCAGGGATGGTCATCCGCATTTTGCGGGACTTCCGAATAAAATCCTTCATCCCCACTTTATCGTTGTCAAGCTTATTGCGTGGGAACGATGCGAAACGCCATGACAAAGTGCTTGAATTTGAAACGAAATAGCGCACTGTGTTACGGTATCTTATCATTTCAGGTCTCAAAACTGCCACCAAGAGACACGGAACAAGTGTGAGACAAAGCAGAAGTATGGTTCATTTAAATCTACTTCATTTATGGTTTCCTCGAATGTTAGTGCTTTCTTCGAGGAACAAAATCCGCTCACCCAAATGAAGAAAAAATTAAGCCTTACCAAGACTTTCATTATTGTGGTGGTGACCTCAATTCGGGTTCGTTTTAATACACAGATCCGTGTGGCATTACTGTCAACAGAAGTTTTAATTTGGATGCGATCCATCCATCAATGGGTCCTGCGCACCGACCGCAGTACAGAAACGCCCGAAGCTGCAGGAGGAAAATTTTCAAGTTTTCATTTTCAACTGTCTATTTCCATTCTTTCTTTGGTCTGAGGTTTTATATTTGAGTAGATGATATCAGCTAGAAATTCGCACCACGTGTTTTGGAAGAAAATGTCGGCCACGTTACCGAACCTCTTTGTAAGCAATACGGCTTCCTTGACGTAATAGCCGCGAAACTAATTTATCAGATCTTGAGAAATTATTCCTTTGTGGCACCTGTTAAACGCAAGTTAGGTGGCCATACAATCAGATTGATGTCTTTGAAGTGCGGTGCAATTTTGTTTGAGAGTGTACTTCCTTTCTGAGTTAAAGGACCGAAACCTTTGAGACACGAGTGTGGCGGTGTTGTTGTCGGCGCGGCAGCGGCTCGGCACGGCACAGTAGCGGCTCGCCACGGCACGGCAGCTAGCAGTGCCGCTCCGCCTAGCCGAAGTTTTTCATTGCAATCGTGGGATCGCCTCCCGAAGCCTCCAAACGAAGTCTAATCAATAGTGGCTTTTAGCTAGCATTAACCACCACCTCGATAAAAACAGTAATTAACTGAAGGCAGTGGTGAGCCTAAGCTGGAAGGTCGAGGTGAATTTGCTGAGTTCGTTGGGATGTATTTTTGCTTTGTCTTCAGTAGCAAAAGTTCGAGCCTGGCAAAAGCTGCGACCTTGCTTCGAGGCAGAACAAAACTAAACTGCTTTGAGGGGCAACTTGGTTTTGATGGTGCAAGCTGTTCCGTTTTATTTTCACCATGGACGCTGTACAAGGTCTTTGCTCTAATGTAATGTATTTTTTTAATGCTTTTGTTTTCCGGAATTAGCTATTTTTCAGGTAGGTCGAAACATCCTCTAAGGCGCAATTTTATGCTAAAGCGAAAATGCTGTCAAGCCTATTATACAGCTGAACGTTTTTTCTTTTCTTTTTAAAAAACGAAGAAAGTCGAGTGGAATGTGGTGATACAATAATATATCGGCCCAAAAAAGTTGCAAAGAGGTTGTTGTTTTTTTTTTCCGGAAAAAGTCGGACTTGTTGAAAAATTTCTCACACCACCGACTTAAGTGTTGGATTTTTTGCAAACACTGTCTGATCAAAATCGCTACAGCCAACCGTTTCGGAGGTAGCCTATTTTAGGTCAAAATTTACGGGCGTTTTTCGCCCTCTAAATATGGTTTATTGTCGATTTCAAAACGTTCAAAATTTACCCATACGGTGCGTTCTTTCAAATAAAACCATTGTCTATGAAATTCTAGAGTTCCGGGTCGGAGCCCTTTCCTCGTAAAAAGTAAGCAGCACCCTTTAATGTTATAGGCTAACTTAGATTAGTTACCTTGTGCATTGCCCCCAAGCGACAAATGGTGAAACGTGATTGGCAGAAAATGTAACCGATAATGTTGACAGCGCGAGGCGTAACGCAACAAGTAGTCTTCTTTAGGTATCTCTCTACATGAAAACCATTCCTACTGACATCTCCGTGATGCTCCTGTCCGAAACCGGTGCTATCTGTTCTAGTAAGAAGATACAGCTGGGGCTTCATACTGTACTATCAGCAGTCGATAAAGGCTTGCTGTGTAAAACCAAGTCCAATTTATAAGAATCAGCAAGGCTCTGCAAGGCCACACCTCCATGCTGCTCACAATTGGGTTCGTTCTGCCGTTGTCACAGCCGAGTTGCTGGCAGCGTGAGGCAGTGCCCCGCCTCCCTGACGGGGCTCCCCTGGGTCGAGGTCCCCCCGACGGGACCAAGGTCCCCCGAACGGGACCAAGGTTCCCCGAACGGGGTCGCGGCCTCCCCTGGGGTGGGTCCTGATCCCGAAGTGCAGGAGTGACATCGGCATGGTCAGTTCGTCGCTGCTTGTCGAGAGGAACGGTCTCATTGGAGCGGCCAGCGAGCGCAGCGTAGACAATCATTTGGGAACGAGTCCCCAATCAGAGCCTGACAAGCCTATGTCCCTGTGGCCAGCGTGACTGGAAAGCTTAAGACAGCATTCCCAAATGAAAGTCGTTTAACGCTTGCGTTCAACAACAGGGATCTTCCCGCTTTAAAAAAGGAACTTACTTAGCCTGGAAGCTTTTCTTAACCGATCTTTGCTCTGGGAAGGATTAAGAAATTTTCATTTAAAAGTAGTAGTTAAGCATTTCATTTTTTTGTTATTATTTGCATCTTTCTGGAATGGATGAAGTTCTTGATGCTAAAGACAAGGTTCCATTTGTATTTTAAGTTTTTGAATTACTGAGAGTTTTTTTTCCTTTAATAATGTTATCATTTGGTGGAAAACAGCCTATTTTCATAAAATTCATTAAAATTAGAGAGCAGTTTTTTCCCCTTTCTTTTTTAAACTATTGCAAAGTGGTTAATACAGACCAACCAATGAAAACGTTGCGTAAGTGTTATGACTGTTTGTTGATGTGTTTCAAAATAAAAAATAATAGGAAAATCTTTCGGGCAGAGAACGGTGGATATCTCTGGTCGATATTTCACCTCTCACTTTGTCAGAGGAGGTCAACTTATCTTATGGATAACCCCTAAGATGTTAAAATCTCTTGTCACAGACAGAGAAAGCTGTGAAGTGAATGATATGATGTTAACGTAGAAATCGCACGGTTAAAACTACGGAGAAATCAGTTATTCGAATATTGGCATGGTAGCTGGCATAAGCGAGTTCCGCGAAGCGAAACCCGTTTGCGTGTGCCACTGGCATCGTTTTATGAAATGTTTTTGACTGTGTGAAAGAGGGCTGAATACTGCAAAATTGGAAACGAATCGCTTCCTCAGAGGCCTGTGCGCTTCCTCATTAAACAATACAAAACATGGAACGGAATTAATGTAACGAGATACAACCATCACAAGAGACCAGATGTAACGATGTCCGGATGCATTTTAGTGGAAATTAAAATTGGGTGCATCGTGCGAAATCTATTTTTAGTGCGATGAGGCCACTCGTGAAAATATTGCGTAAGTTACGCCTTCCCCTCCAACCTCCCGGCCGTGAACTACTGCTTCTACCGGTACGTTTAAAATTGACCAATTAGGCAACAGACATCGGTTTTAAAAATATTTTGTTTCCTGAATCTTTGGGGTAACGATTAGAAAATTTGTTGTCACTTTCTTGAAGCTAAAATTTCACTCAAGTCTTACTTTTTGGAAATGAAACTTGACTGGTAGCCATGGCTACTGTATACAAGTCCACTCTGTTTCTGTAGAAGTTTACTCTTGTATAGAGCAAGTAAATGTTTGTCAATCCACCCGACAACGCTCTATTGCAGATGCTTCCACGTGCGTTGAAATCTTCGTTGAGGTCTGAAACGGTGCTAAACCCGCTGTTGTTCAATACTCTGAAATAGAAATAGTTTCCAATCGATTTGCTCGGCGATGTAGTGTCTGATCTATTTGCGGAGACTAAGATGTCGCGTTGCCAAATGAACTGATATCAACGTTTCAAACAAAGCCACTTTGAGCTCAAAATTGAAAAATAGATTTTTCCTCCTTATCAGATTAGTTCTGTTCCAATATCATCTCGTTAGGTTTTAAACTCAACGCAAGTATTCGTCAGTAGAGCTTCGTTAGATCATCATCACCATTTTTTTTGTGCTCTGAAAAAATATTTTTTGACCTAAGATCAAGGTTTGATCAAGGTCTTCATCATGTATTTGTGCTAATCAAAAAATATTTTTGGATATAAGGTATGAAATTAGTCAGTTTTGCAAGAGCAGGCTTAATGAAAAAACTTCAAGTCGATTTTTGTGGCCAACGGGTTTTTACAAAATCCTTGAATAGGGCGTGGGAAAACAATGAAATCCCAGACCCTGACTGTGGCGTCATCTAGCGGTAGCAGCCCGAAGTGGCGGTCCTACCGCATGGAGATGGGCAACAGTTTGGGCTGCCGCCGCTAGATGGCGCCACAATCAGGGTTTGGGATTCCATCGTTTTCCCACGCCCTATCGTGATCAATTTTTTTTTTTAGTTAATAATATTTAATTTCACAAATGAAAACCTCAAATATATTAGTTTGACAAAAATGTGTTTAGACTGTTTTAAAGATACCTGCGTCAAAGCATCTTTATCTCAAGGCGTCAAATGGAGACATAAGCAGCGCTGTCAACAACAAATGGTTAGTCCATGGCCTTGGCGGGCAACCAGTGACTTACGTTTCGGGGTCGGCGGGAACCTCCCTGCCGGGTCGGACGGTCTGGTCCGAGGATAGTTACCGGGCATTCTGACTGGGAGGGGTGGGGGAACCTTTGTGTCGGACTTATTGGCAACCGCCCGCGGGGGCGTCACGAGGGAGTTGTTGTGCCAAGCCAAGTTTTGCTTAACCAAGCACCCTTTCTTCACGCCTTTTCCCCCTTCAACGGGGTGTCTAGCTCACTGCCCCAATTCCCTATCCTTTCAGTGCAACAATTGCAACTAAAAGGTTTCCTTTAACAAATCGAAGCCGTGCATCAGAACAGTATAGAATGATATTTTTAGATGGTCACAGGAAGACTTTGGCTTCTTATTTCAAGATCGATTTCAGCTTAGTTTATAAGCTAGTTTTTGTCGTAGAAGCAGCTGTGTGAGGGAGATCTTTGTCTAAGATTTCGCTCTAAAATAATAATCCTTTACAAAACTGACTTCCTTTTTGTGAAGTGACTTCGCATTTTCAAAGCATTTCCCATTTCCAATCTTTGAACACACTCAGGATGTTTGCTTTTATCGAGTGGGGATGTAATTTTTCAGCAGTTAAAAGAAACTATATCTCCACTGCTCCTTTGAAAATCATGCAATGTTAGCTTTACAGGCGTTTGGTGCACAAATCTTAAAAGTATTTCTTACTTTCTGTTGCTTTCTTTCGAGCAAAATCGCTTGATATTGGACGACCGCAATACATACGTATTTTTAAGGAGAATTTTGTCTCAGCGTGTGGTTCTGTTATGGAAAAGGGAGCCATCGATAAGGAAGAAGTCGAATGGGGGAAGGGTTAAAATGCCTAGAACATGGTGACGACATTGATAGACGGCTCCTAAGGAGCACGCGATCCGCACAGGACGCGGTGGAAGCTTCTCTTACATGTTTTAGATTTTGTACTGCACTCTAGAAAAAAGAACCGTCTCTTATTATATCAACAAGGCTAAGGAGTACCTGGTATTGAAGTAACAAGACGGATCCTTTTACAAGGATCAGCATGTCTGCTTCAGGGAACCTGTTTTATGTGCATCCAGCTGTCGGCGTCCTTTGTAAGGTGAAATACATTTTCCGCGAAAATATCGCTCAAGAAAAATGTCGCGGTTGGGTCTTTCATTTCAGTATGTGTTTGTCCAAAGCTTACGTGATTTCTGCGTGAAGTAAGCGACCTCAGAGCGGCTGCGTCAGGCACGACACAGAGTGAACTGGAATGTATGAATCTCGTATTTTAGACGAGAGCAATATTTTACTTTTTTTCCAATACGATGGAAACTTTTGCCTGCGAGTGAAAACGAGAGATGCTTGCGCTTCGGTCCTCGCTCCGCTGCAGTACAGCGTATGCTGGACGGGACGTGGAGAGCAAAAGAACTCCTTTGAGGGAAGCATTCGCACGCCAGAGTGGAGTATTGTCGGCGCCGCGCAACTCTGTTTCCCTTTAGTCTCTTCTCTTCACCAGCTGAAAAGGCTGCAAAAATTTACCACGCCCTCCTCTCTATAGGCTCTCTACCAATGGGCTTAGTTTATCGATAACGTAGCTTTGCGCCAACGTGCTAATTTTACATATGAAGCTGCAATGGAGTCTCAACTAGATCGCGTTGCCTTGTTTCATCGCTCAACCGAGCGAAGCGACTTAAGAGCGAGGCACAAGGTACCAAATTAACCGAACGGTTGTGGAGCTTGGGACTCGGGGCTTGGACTTGGTGCTTGGGGCTTCGGGCTTTGGACTTGGGGCTTGAGGCTTGGAGCTTTGGGCTTGGGGCTACATTGTGTAATTTGTTTCCTGTCACTTTCGCTTGCAAGCGAATCAATAAGGCCAAACTATTAGGCCTTAGAGTAGATTTTAAAGGCACAGGTCATTTGAGTGCTGTACTTTTGTTTAGGATAGATTTTACGTATGCTTACAGTGAGTGATAAAAGATACCTTCATTTTCTGTCAGAACTCAGAGTAGCTGCTCATAAGGGGCGAGTTGTGGAGTGAATTACTTTGTTCATGCTCTTGAAAAAAAATGCAATGAAAACGTTTTTTTATTTTTTCATAGTATAAATGATTTTAGTCTTAAAAAATGAAAACTAATTCAATTTAAAAAAGTGTGTTAGCCATTGAACTTTTTTGATATGAAAAGCTCGTTTATCTCGGAGAAAATGGAAGCACTCTTTTTGGAACATTGTACGATGAGAAACATTTCTTGAATGGAGACCCTCTCAAGGCGAGATAAAACTGCGTCACGCGTTTTGGTTAGCTACCAGCTTATTCCAAACACCGGAAAACACCAAGACTAAATGTACAGTACTATCATAGACAGAAAAAACGTCCCCCCCCTGCAACCACCTGGACATCCGTGCGTTGCGGTTGCCTACCTTACCTCGAAATCAGACAGGTGATTAGCTGATGCCGAGCTAAGATAGGCAACCGTAATGCACGGATGTCCAGGTGTTTGCTGGTGGGGGGGCACGTTTTTTTCTGTCTATGATAGTACATCAAAGTATACTCTAATTGATTAATCAATTAGCAGAACTTAAGGACATTTATTTACTGTTCTTTAGTTGAAGCGGTGATTTAAGTTGAGACTAAAACGTAGTTGCACTAGTTTCTCGATCTGAAACAAATCTCCTTTCATCAAGTTATCTTCTCAGGGACGAGTAGAACAATACTATCTCGTTTTGTTAGACTTGTTTTCTGGAAACAAGCAAACTCTCCTTTTGTGTGGTAAAAAGTCCCGTCTAGAGAACGACATTTTGTGCTCCTGTGTCTAATTAACATCGTCTTAATTTTAAGGGCCGCTGCGTGTTGAAAACCTGTACACGCGCTCACATACAAATTTTTTCTTTTGTTAACAGAGCTGGAAGCCGCTCTCTGCAAAGTTGTTCAACAACGATGCAAACTTCGCCACGGACAACCAAGGTAAAGGATTCAACGGAAACGCAATACTGCGCATTGGATAAACTGATTTCTACCAATAAAAAGAATTCAGATCTCAGGACACGTCTTGCGGAGACGCGTGAGAAAGAAAAAAAGAGTTACTTTTTTGTCGTTTAGGCTTCCGAGCCCTGCCATGGTTGGAAAGGAGGGGCTCTGTCACTTAATAAAAGTTTATTACTGACATTCCTTAAGGATTTTTGCGGGAAACTCTGTTGGGGCCACGAATATTTTTATCGCTGCTCTATTTTTTATTTTTTTTATTTTTTTATTATTTTTTTTTGCGCGTGCAGTTGGTGACTGAATGTAGAAGAGGCCTACAAGCGGTACAGCGTTCGTTAAAATCTAAATCGTTACTACTTAATTATCCTAAACGACACATTTGTCCCTTCAGGTCTGAGGAAGGAACGCGCGTGAATTCATTTGGAATTGATGAAGCTGTTGGAAATAAATCGTTTTATATCGGCGGCGGGCGGAAAATGGAGACAAGTGCATGTGAAAAAGCGCTCCCTGTCTTGCGATTAATCTTGGTCGCCTGACGCGCCGATGCAAATAAAAGCCATTTGTCTCCGAAAATCGTTTCCCCAGTTTTATCCACAATTAACCTTTGCAACGCCCACTGCATTGAGAAACGAGGTCAGCCAGTCAATAATATTCACCAATATTCAGTGATTCAAATTTTGATGCATACTCACCTACCATACGTACTGTATATGTCACCAAGAACACATTGCTAAGTTGCGTTGGGTAGTTTTGACCAAGAGTCACAGTAGCAGAGGTAGTGCCCCTGTAAACAATACCAATGTTTTAACTAAATAAATGAAACATGGGTAGGATGGTTTCATTATTAGAAAACGAGGTCAAAATTAATTTGTCGTCGAAAACGGGGGGCATTCGATAGCGCCAAAAACCACAAGCGCCAACGCCGGAAGCGCCAGTCCGTAACCGCCGAACGAGCAAAGTCGCAAACGCCAAAGTTCGTATAGGTTAGGTAAGGTCAAGTTAGGTTAGGATTGCGGTTAAGAACTCTGGCGTTTGCGACTTTTCTCGTTTGGCGGTTACGGATTGGCGCTTGCGGCGTTGGCGCTTGTGTTTTTTGGCGCTTATGACAGGCACCCGTCGAAAACCAGTAGATAAAGTTATGGATTGTCAGGAAAGCTCTTATACCTTTCGTGATACCAAGATCCATGCGAAGTACAAAGAAAACTATTCAAAATTGCCGACCCGAAAGTTTTTGCGCGTTTTAGATTTCCAAGAAACCGAATACGCAGTAACACACCTCCTGTGATTCTCAATCATATATGCGCTCTTTTCTTATTCATGAACGACGCTGTATACTCTATGCAATGATGTCACCTCGAATTGAGGGTCTCTACGATCCAATGTTTGCTTATTACACATGGGAGAGCACACTCTTGGAGGGTTTCTCCTTTCTTTTACGTATCACGGACGAGCGCAAAAATATTCCTCACATTTCTCTCTTGAAATTAAAATTAAAGAGCGGAACGAAATCTTCTACAGACCCAAAACACTTGAAGTATTTTAAGGAATGTTTAAATCATTCGTATGGCGTAAAAATTTAGGTATTTTTAATAACCTTTGCAATGAAACACGTGACCATATACTTATTAGGTTAGTAACCGCAAAGGACACGTTGAGGGCGCTCGTATAATTTACGTGAAGAGGAAGCACTCTGAATTAAACCACGGAGAAAAAGGGTCTGGTAAAAGCCCTTTTTTAGCGTTAGTCTCAAGGTCTGCTAATACATGTGGGGAAGGTATTATACAACTGAGGAGAATTCATCAAGTGTGAAAGGCAATCCACAGGGCGTATTGCAATAGGTCTTTTTTCTATGTTGAAACGTATGCTTAAATACTCATTAGTGACAAGTATTCAAGGGGAGGTTAACTTCTAGCCATCGGTTACCTTCGGTTAAGGTTAACTTCGCTTACCATCGGTCCGCTATGTTCACTCCCGCATATGAATGTTAGACCTCTTACTTCGGTGGTCCAAACTCGATTACAGCGACACACTATTGCGTAGGTTAGGTTTACTTGGAGTTGGATTGTAGAGTTGTGTTGCCCGCCTTGCTCTGCTTCTGATCCAATGTGCTTCAGAATGGGCTGTACATGCCGTGATTTTATTCCACGATAGTCCATTTTTTATTCATTCTGCAATTAGCTACTAGCAGTTCCTTTGAAGGTTCGAACCTCAATTCAATACACTTAAGCTTACCAAACCTCACAACACACCCTTGCCACTTAACCTAACTTGGTCTAAACTTAACGTAACTTATCGTAACTATGACTCACTAAAACTGATCTTACTTGACGAAGAATCACGTGAACGAACTCGAATTCACCTAACCTGGACTCCCATGATCTCATCTCGCAACTAACCTAACCTAACAAACCCTCAAGGACTTCCGATCACGTCAATTCCTACTCCAGGGGAGCACTGTCATGTGAGAGAACATACCTTTCCCTAGGCAAGCAAATCCCTATGGAAAGCATGACCAAATCGAGTAGGCGTTCTCATTGTCGCCGCGAGATTTCAAAAACGAGTTTTTTTAGTCGGAAATTATATGACCCCAATCCGATACTGTTGGCTTATTCGGCCCATGAGCACGCCTCCAAATTTATTGCTTTCCATGGCATTAACTTGCAATCTTTTTTTTTCCATGGAAAGCGATTTAGACCGCACCTCGTCGGGAAACAGGCGCAAGCGGGACAAACCAAGCGGCGCGCTGGCCTGTCGCATCTCTCCCCAAAAAAATGCAATAAATCAAAGGGTGGGTGCTTTTAGATTTTTTTGTTCTTTCCATCCTCATGATTGGAATTGAGGAATGTAAGTTGACGGTCGGCGGCGATTCCCGTTAAAGCGTGGAAACCGCTCAGACCACTATTGGTCAAAAGTGTTGATTGCTGACTCTTGTCGAGAGAGGACAATACCAGGTGGAAGTTGTCTGTTCCACCTTGGACTGAAGTAGCTCTTACCTTGAGAGGTAAGCGACCCTCGAATGTCACACTCAGCTTGGATTTTTTTGTAATCTAGGAAGGTCTAGAACATAGACTAACCTTATGGAACTCCCAGAGAAATGATATCTGATGGGAAGAAAATATTTTTTGATGTGTAGTGACTATTTTTTCTTGTCGCAAGAATTTTCTTCTTTTGCGTCACCTTTTTTCTTTAAAAAAATAAATAAAAACCTTGTACCGGGAAAGAAAATTCTTGCAGTAAGAAAAAAAAGTTTTGGTTCTACGGTACACCAAGAAAAAAAAATCTTGGCACCGGAGAAAACATTTCTCCCGGACGTAAAACAGGTTGTTACGAACCTGAAAGGTCAGTACCCTAAGGGTCGGCTGTGTAGTTCAGGAGAAATGCCTTTTGATTCCTTCACCAAGTGTGAATAATGTCTTTACCACAATTACCACGCGAGTCCCTCTTTTGACACAGATCAGCCATCATTAGTAACTTAGCCTTAAGAGCAGGGCCAAGGGCGAGCCCTGATGGAGAGATTCGGAAGGGTCCCCTCTTTTAAGCATAATTCAGCTAACCAGCTTACCTCAAGCCAAGCCAGTCAAGGCACTTTAACCACAACACTTAAACAGGACGACGACCAAATACCTTCAACCCCTTCTAAGATCAGTCACTAACGAAGTGGTGAACCGGAAAGCGACCAAGCCTTCTCAAGGACCTTCACAGTTCCTTTTTATGCATCTCTAAGTTACTGCGGCTTCCTTCAGACGCTTATTCGTTTTTCGGCGATGTGGAATTTTGATTGCAGCTTTATTTAATAAGTCTTTGATGGAAGAGCTGAATGCATTTAAACATCCCGTTGCCACATAAAAAAGTCAGTTCTATTCGCACGCCTATGTTAATACAAGGGAGACTGGAACTCAAGGAATCCAACTTAATACATTTTGAATGGGGCAGCGTGTGAATAGTCATTTCGAAAAAAATAAATGAATGAAAACCAATGATTTACCATTTAAAGGACAATTTTTTAATCATTTGAAATCTACTGATTCTCAATCAAAATCGAACCACTGATTCACTTCAGTGGTTCGGTTTTTATTGAAAATTAGTGGATATCTACTTAGAATCAGTATTTTTCCACTGACTCGAGCTTAGAGTGAAAGGAATAGAAAGAAATAAAATGAAAACAGTAATCTAAGATAACGGTATACTCACAGAAATGTTTTCTGATGCCAAAAAAAAAGAAAAAAATCTTGACTCAATGTCAGTAAAAAAAACGGAAAAAAAAACTTTTCTTTTTTTAGCACAATATTTTTTTCTTTTGCAGTAAGAAAAAATCTCGTTGCGAGAAAAAAATTCTTGCAAAAAGGAAAAAAAAAATATCTTGTCCCTATACAAAGAAAAATAAAAATCTTGGCATCAGAAATCATTTTTGTAGGAGCTCTTATGCTACAAGACTCTTTACCTATGTTAGAAGCTACTACTATCTTTTTTTGGAGCAATTGCGAGGGTGGCAGACAGCTCGGTTTCTACCTCTTCTACCACTTCCTGCACTAGCTGCCTCTGTTGTTTTTAGCTGTTCTCAAGTCTCCTTCCCTCGTCTTGGCAACGAAAGGTAGAACGCACGAAGCGGAAAATCCCACCTCACTGCACTGCAAGAGCACAGCTCCCTTTCTCCTCCCAATTCATTGAAACCTGGTCTCAAAGTCCAAAAGTCACCTAAAAGGGACAAGCCGGCTTTTTTTTTCGATCAAAAGCAAATCGGAGCGGACTGAGCGCGACGCGGCGCGCAACGGTTCGGCGAAGCGGCTGCTCCCTTTGTTCTTTTCCCTGCGGAGCCCCACGAGCTGAGCTCTCTTTGAAAAGGAATAATATTGTTGCGTTGATCGTCAATATTTTACTGTATTCCGTCGTAAATAGTAACCCAAGATTTTTCTGGCTTTATGTCGTTGAGACCGGCGCAGCGTGCCAGGGCCCCTGCGGTCTCAAGGGTAGGCAATCTCAACACACAGGTGCACAAGCCTTGCCGCGTCTGCCAGGGGCCCTCAAAGTGCAAAAAATGATCTTCATTTCAATGCGATTTATTTTCGCCAAGATGATAAAAGCGACGTTTTTAGGACTAAAAGAAAATGGCGCATGAAAAATCACATTTCCGCTTCTGTCCCAAGGAGAAATGTGACCCAAGTTGATTCGCGATATTGTGAGAGTTTAAATCAAGCCTGAGTCCGCAAGCGTTATTTATTAGATCGCTACTTTTATTCAGTTTTAGGCTAGAGCTATAACGGACTCTGTCGCGTAAAACAGGGCCCGTCGGGAAAGTCCTGAATTTTCATTGTGTATGTGAGCGGGTGAATAACATCGCAGCTCAGGTGAGTTTTTCTGAAAAACTGATCGCAATTTAGTTACTGTTTCCGTCACCGTGATCTTATTTAAAGGCATAAAATGAAACGAAATAGTAAAGAAAAATGTAATTTTTCAGGGAAAGCGTTGTGATTTAGCAGTTTTCAGGTAGTATTACAATTACTAAAAGTGTTATAAGAAGAGAATATACGAATATTATTTTGGAGTTTTCTTTTTATCAGCGGATCAGATTGAAATTAACGGGTTATTCAAAAACAACGAAGAAAAGTGGGAAGGTTATTAACAAAAAAAATGAAGAACACTTTATATTAAAAAAATATCTCTATGTTATCCTGATAACAAACAAGTTAGCGGTACGTTATCTGATAATACAAAAACATTATCTTTCCCAACGCTGCCATTCGTCAAATATATCGCCGATTATTTTGGCACGTGTCCGAGTGGACATCTGTCGTCGCTATCTCTAAAAAGACATTTGATTTGTTGGAAAATGAGGAAAATAGAACGAGCAAGCCAGTTAATATTTGTTTCGTTTCAATATCTAACCCAGGAAGACTTTATCCGGCTGAACGCGCAGAAGACTTTTCCCATAAATTATACAAATCCAATATCAGTTTTGGGCAGCTTTTTACGTGGGATTAGATATGAGTACCCGCATTGAAGAAGGATTACACGGTGCGGTCCCGATTCGGAATTACCTCGTGAACAGTGGGAAGCTTTCCATCCTAACTTTCCTGTGAGGAAAGAAAAACTGTCGGAGATATGAAATCAGGGACGATGCTGTTTTCTCTCATAGGATCGGCTCCTATAGTCAGTCAGGTGCGCTGAATTTCGCGACGTTCATGTCATTGACATGTTCCTCGCGATTTACGATATATATATATATATATATATATATATATATATATATATATATATGTTTTTTTTGTTTT
>Ga0058701_10002165_pt1 | contig 14678 bp, 9 predicted proteins | sample AgamicOrMae_FD_97039 | JGI IMG/M metagenome (GOLD analysis project Ga0058701, IMG submission 97039) | Agave microbial communities from Guanajuato, Mexico - Or.Ma.e | ecosystem: Host-associated > Plants > Phyllosphere > Phylloplane/Leaf | place: Guanajuato, Mexico | collected 2012-06-04 | reverse complement strand
CACATTCATGGGTAGCTTATCAGTGGGAGATGACCGTAAACAAGTACTAGAGAAGGCTGCATGTCTTTTTTCTAATCGCATCTCCCGAAAAACTGCCGCCTCGGCAAAGCGAACGAATTCACTAAGATAACAGGAATCACGGAATGGTTCAGGGAGCCCCTGCAACGCTAGGAGATAGGCAGCCCACCTCACTGCGGTGTATATTAGGAATCACCCGGTACATTTCTACAGTGAACCGTTTATAAGTTCCCCGAGAAAAAAAGTCTCTCTCTTTGCTTCTACCTATTTTATTGTCTTTTTTTGCCGCCTTTTGCATTCATGTGGCATTCTATCGAAAAGTGACCAATCGCGTTGAAGTTTATCTTCTTTTTCGCTTCCACGGGGAAGAATTTTAGCAAAACTCGTATTATACTCTGGTTTCCGCCTTGTCATTCGCATGGAAGTCAAAAGAAGAATAAATTAATTTTCAGCGGCGGTTTAATTCTCAAGAGTCAAAGGGAAGCAAAGTTGTATGCTGCGAAAGTATTGCCTCACATTAACCGAAGACAACATTTTCCAGCACATGTTCTCCTGGTCTAGGGGTAAAGTTCTCTCCTCCAAAACTGAAGGTTCAAGGTTTTAATCTTGGTGAATCTGTGTCTACTCTTCCTCCTGCGTCTAAATGATACAAGAGGGGCTGTACAAGTTTACTTCTTAATCCCTTTGGGGGGGGGGGCGCAGACAAACTGTGCTCTTTCTTGAAACACAGCAGCCAAAAGGCAGCAAAAGAGCAGCCTTTGGGAAGAAAACCTACAGAGCTAAACAGGAGCAAAATACTGCTTTTTTTATCCCGGGTCAGATAATAAACGCATCTTCAAGTGTTAACGGAGCATTTCTGGACTGAGGCTCTTCGACAAAAATCTTCTTACATTCGTGGGCCCTACCATCCCTATTCGTTTGGCAGACTGATATCCGAACTCCAGTCGAGAGGGATGTTGTAGGTTGTGCATGGAATGTAGAAGTTACGTTGTGTTCTTACGAAATATTGACGACAAGTTCTCGGCCATCATCGATTCGACGTTGAAGTTCGTTGAAGAGCATCGTCTGGATTCCGCAGCTGAACTGGAAGCGCAGCAGGCCATCCTCGAGGTAAGCGCTCATGTAGACCTCTGGAGACAGGACCGCGTGGACAAGTAAGCCGTTCGACGACAAGGTCTTAGCTACGAAGCCCACCGAGATGCCTGTCGTGACGGACGCGTTCGGGAGCCGGTGTGCCAGGAACGAGTGTCCGTTAAACGCGGGTACGTTTATGCTCAGACGTCGCTCGCAAGAAAGACCCGTCCAGCCGAACATGCATAAGCACTATCAACAAACACCACAATTGTAACTTAGGTCCTTAAATAGTTTTATAACAAGATTTTTTTTCTTTTTTTTTTGATCGGGTCGGAGCTTAGCTCGGCCCAGAAACACAGCTCCCTGGTTCATACTCTTAGCTGTAAATAGGAATAGGAGAGAGTGAGTTTTCATGATGTTTTGAGTGATTTCCTCTCCTTGTAAAATACATGGTTGTGCCCGCAAACAACTTTCCCACGGTTCTTATCGTGCAACAGACTGTTCTGAGTCATTTAACGTGAAGATCGTCAAAATTGGTCATTTTTTGAATTTTGGCCAATTTTTGGCGCAAACTGCGAATTTCAGAGGTTTTAGCCAATTTCTTAAAACTTAAATAGCGGAAGCAAGAAGTTTAATTTTCCGTTCAAAAATTGAAAGTGTTGCTTTGAACAACGTTTACCAATAGCAGCGACGTTACAACTTTGGGAATCGTGGCTTATCCCATCCCGTTCGCTACGTAAGCCGGACAGCCAGCAGCCCGCTATCCTGCCAGCACCGACCCCGACCGTGGAGCTTACATACCGGAGGCGAAACTTCCCGCAATCCGCGACGGATGTGTGCAGAATCCTGTATTCCGCCTTGTTTACGACTAACAACGTTCCCTGCGCCTTGTCATTATCAACGCACTCTCTTTCTCACTCGCACTGTTTTTGTTTGGTGTTTAATTTTAATCCTGCGCGTCGGATATTCACATCAAAAGTAAATAAATGATGTTAGCGTAAAGTTTTTGTTGCTTTGCAAACACTTATTTGAGTACGGTATATTTCTAAAATGAGCACATAACCCACCTCAGTCCGGATAGTCACTACACTTTGTGTAACACCCTGAGCGCTCATTTTCAAGTCACAAAGATTAAAGCCACAGATATACAACCGTCACAACTTGCTACAGATGTTACGGAAGGGATTTTGCTATTTTGTGCTCACACATTGGATTTTTCAGCAAAAATAATCGGAACGCCGTAGAACCTGCCGCCGGTTAGCAGACGAAAACAACGCGTGACGTCAGAAGTACCGATGATCCTTTGCGCGCAGGATTCTGCACGCATCCGTCGCGAGTGCAACTTTGAGCTTTATGTTAGACTTTGAGCTTCGAGGTCACAAACTCCAAAAAATCGACTCCGTACAATCTTCGGCATACTTCTCCGATTCCAAAGACACCTACCTACCTTGTGTACTTTCGTTGCGATTAGTGTCTTCACGCTGTCGCACAAAATGAGGGTGCAAATCCTAGTTTCGCCTCCCGTATGTAGGCTCCCAGCCCCGACCCACTCTTCGTGACGTAGCGCGGTAGCGCTGACAAAACAACACATAGCTGCTCCCACTATCGCTTCTCGCGGGGAGCCTTCTTTACAGGCGCGGAGCTCATATTTGAACCTCATTTTTCGGGGCTTAGGGGGCTGATACGACCCAATGTTCCCTATCTCAAATTTATCCCTACTTCACTCCCGACCCACTTTTACAATAGACATTTTTTGAGACACCGTGTATTTTTTTTTCAAATTATTTTCATAATATTATTGTAATATTTGAAACAGCGTCGTTACTTCAAACGTCGGAAATCCAAACTTTAAAATTCGGATGGCAGATTCGTAATTAGCGATCTCAGAAAGCCGAGTAAACATGTTTTAATAAAATTATCGCCAGTTTTAAACATAGTGTCGTTAGTTCGTACGTTAAAAGCCCGAACCTCAAAAATTCGATGGCAGATTCGGATTCAGCACCCTTCCAAAGTGCTAAGAATTCATCTTTAAAATCTGATTGATATGGACATAATCTTGTCCCTGTTTTGGCGGAGATTCGCCTACTGCGCCGCCATTGGTGGTAGAGAGTCGGCTCTTTACACCAGACTCTCCACACGCGGTATTGTCCTATTTGCATTAATCGGACTATCCGACATCTTCCAGTTGATTATTTTAAAATTCTTGCTGCGTATAGGTTTACCGAAGACATCAAAGTGAGCGTCTAAAAATAAGCTTTTCAGATATGTAAGAGTCTAAAATTCGCGCCAAATGACTTGGTTGTTTTTCATAACAAGTACTTTGAGACTACTTGAGTTGCATTGTAAGCTTTTTGAAACTAGTTGATTTTCATTACAAGCACTGTGGAACCAGTCGGTTTTCATTACGGAGGGACGAAGTCTTGCAGGCTCGTTTGTCAAATCAAGGGCACTTACTCTGATGCCATCAATGCAGGTCCCTCCATTTTGGCAAGACGCTTCAGGGCAGTCCCCCATGTAAGGCGTACCCGAGCTGTTAATCCATCCAGGTGATTCAGATGGAAGTACTGACCAGCTCGTGTCTAGAGGTTCCGTAATTACCGTCTGGTACGTCGCAATTTCGGAGGTTTCTGTCGTAGTGGCAGGTGACGTTGCCGTTCTTGGTCTGGCCGAAATGTTAGTTTGAGCCCTTGTTATGTTTGTAGATGCTGTCGAGGATGTCATAGGTGCAGTTACTGCCGTGACGTTAGTACCAGACTGTGAAGTAGTCACGTCAGTCGGTTTCATTGACGAAACATTTTTAGGACGCGGTGTCGGAGTGGTCGATATCATATCATTGGTGGCGCCTGGCCATTCTGATACAGTTGCTGTTGACCCTTGGACAATGTGGAGAGACGTATCGTCTGTAGGACCTGGCGTCGGGTAACCTTCTTCCGTCGAACTCCTCGATTCAGTTATCGTCGTGGTTCCCCCTGCAAGTGGGGTGTAAATATGAGACGTAGGAAATGGGATTGCTAAATCAGTGGATGGCTTATGTGTCTGCGTTTCTACTCCTGGTGTCGCTGACTCAGAAATTCCTCCTTTTGGTGACAAAGGCAATTGTGACGTAGGAACTTCCATAGGAACTGTCACTTCTGAATTTGGTTTAGGTGATATTTTCGTTATTGATGCGGGATGGTTTGTGACAATTACTGTTGCGTTAAAATCATATTTTTGAGTCTGACCCTCAACAGTGACGGCTGATATTTCAGTCGCATCTGTGGGAAGCTGAGATGTGTCGCCGGAATCTGTGGTCACTGGCCTCAAACTTGGAATCAAGTTTCCGGTAACAGTGACATCAGTTTGGGGGCTTTCTGTAATGATGGCCTCAACTGTTGTCAAAACCTGTTGCGTTGTCGGTAAGTATGCCATTTCGGTGACCACCCCGCTGGGCTGCGTTGTCCATAAGAATACCGACACATCGGTATGAGATTCGGTTGGGTGGTATTCCGACGTAGTCCAAGATGAAAACACGTCCGGAGAGGTAACATGTGGCTGCTTAGAGGACACCGATGGCTCGGTTGCTGATGTCGTTTCGAAGGCTGCTGAGGAGTAGGTGGTTACGCTGCCGATGAACGACTGCGTTGTGGTCAACTCCATTTTAGGAGTTGAGTTGAATTTCCAGGGAGTCGTGCTTAACGTAGCTGGGGATTCGTAGGTACAGTCCAGATCCCCCTTAGTTGTATTGAAGCATTCACAACGTTTTCCAGTTAACTGAGGAGGACAGGAACATGTAAAGTCGTCAATTCCGTCGATACAAGACCCGCCGTTTCGACATCTAAAAAAATGAATTAAACACTGTGAAACCCGAGAAAAGGTTCATCGTATAAAAACTGCTTTGGATATTGGTTACCAGTAATTCAAAATATTCTAACATTTAGAAGGTTTACTTAAGCTTCACTAGCAAAAAGCTCTTTTCACTCTTAACTACATCTGTAACTTTTGATGAAGTTGTGGATAATTGTAGCTTTTGCAATCGGGCTCACACATCCGTACCCTTTCTATGAAAATGTTGCATTTGTCAAGGTGAACATATTTTTCATCTGACAGTACGGTGATCTTTGTTAACTGTCTGGTCACAATTGATGCCAGTCGTGAAGCACTCTTACCCTGGTCCAGCAAGGCACTCGTCGTAGCGATATTGGCACCTCGGCCCGTGGTAATCAGGCACGCAGTAGCAAACATGCTGTCCCTCGCCGCCTTCTAGCAAACACAAAGCCCCATTTTCGCACACATTGGATCTGCAGGGCTCTAGTACTAACGCGCAATCACTTCCAGTATAGCCTGAAACAAAAGTGACTTTGGCTAGTTCAGGAGTGGTCAGATTAGATCAAGTCAGATTGCGTCAGTTAAACTATGTAGGGTCGGGTTGTGCTAACATAAGCAGAAACATATATGTTAAATTCGCTTGTCCATACTAGGCTTACCGAAAAGGCAGGCGCAGGCGAACGAGTTGTGCAAGTCTACGCAAACACCGCCATGTTGGCAGGGATTTGAGGCACACTCGTCGATGGGGTCATCGCAGATTTTCCCTGTCCAGCCTGCGTTTCCACAAAGCAACTTAAGTTTACACAGCATCTTCTGATAATTTGCATAAGTAGGTCTGGCATATATATACCGCACCTGGAGCACAGTCGCAGTAAAAAGCTTCACCCGGTCCGTCCCGACACAGCCCTCCGTTGTGGCACCTTGGCCAGCCGTCCAATGTCATATTGCACACAGCCATATCGTGCTCACACCGTTGCCCTGAAAAGCAAATGCTCTCTTACTTCTGTAATGATTTGACAAACAAGCGTAGGTCCATGAATGCATGTTCAGTAGGAATCTACGATTTCTAATTTCCCAAATTCATATATCCTCTTATTAAGCCTTTTAAAGATAATAGAAATGTTTCAAACAAGCTCCATCTTCGTGCGTTGATTACTAAATTTTAATTTATTTCATTGAAAACAAAATCACAATAATTACAAGGGAACATAGGTCTATGAACCAAAGTCATTTTGTGCTATTTCGTCGACCTGCGCTCCTTTCTACTTTAACATGAACAAACTCTCCTTTCTCAAACTAAAACATGGACCTATGGCCCTCTGTACCAGGGGCGGCCACGGACTGTCTATTGGAGTGGTACCTTATGTCATGGTGCCATCTCTCCTCCTGTTCTTGAACTACTCGAACTTCTGAGGGCGAGGGGCTGATTGCGGGGAACAGTGGGCATGCAAACCCGCTTCCCCGCGACCGCTCCCTTGCCCGTAGACGTTCATGTAGATCAAGCACAGACGTAGAGATGGCACCACATTACAGGACTTCCTTGTCCCATTGCCGTGCCGCATGCTATACACACCATTTCTGCTCTGAACTACTAGGGGATGAGCACTTCTACCATTTGGTTTTTAGAAAACCGCACTTGCACCGGCGTACCCCGGGTTGCTTATCAGCTTCATAGATTGTTTTTTTTTTTAAGATCCTCTAACAGAGGCTTTTTATCCTTTCTTTTTTCATTCAATCATACCAAAGAAAAGATCCCTTGATATTGTTCAGTACAAGTTTCTTACCAGGGGTAAAGAGCATCTAACAATGGAAATTGGACAAGTAGTCTACGTTACTAGATTAACATCTATAATTAACCTCTGCATAAGTCGTCATAGACCATTGTGGCAAGGACTTGCCGAGAGATGAAAAGTAACCAATTTCTTTGTAAAGTAAAATAACAAAAAACAGCAACAAAATATCTCCGCTACGGTTCACTATGTAAACCCTAAAACAAACTCCAAGAAGTCAAAACTTGTTTTTATTTGAGAAAAAAAAACTAACAAAATGCAGGGGTTCGCACACACACACACACACACACACTCACCCTCTCATACAACACACACACACACAGACACGCACACAAACGCAGGTTAGAAGACACAAGATTCCTGAGATAGGGGAAAGCGATTTTCCTTTCAGAGGCAGCAACATTTAATTACCGAGAATTGCACTATATTCATGCCTTAACTGTTTTTCCTCTCTTGCGTAAAATATATTTCCAGTTAAAGTCTGTATGATTTCACCCCGTCAATGAGATGTTCAATTTTTTGACACGGTAAAAATCGATTTCGGCAGCAAGTCTAGTGTTTGGCTACCTTTCCATGCCACACTATCTGAAAGTCCAAAAGGTTTAAAAAAAATCGGGGGAGGACAGTTGTAGTACTCCCCTTGTCAGGCGAAGAGAAGGGGTGACAGCTTGACAACAAAAACTCCTACAACCGCCGAGAAGACTAATGCGAGTGAGGGGAGGTAGCTGCACGTGAACGCTCAAGTCTGGCACACCTGAACAATTCTCAGTGACAGACATGAGCACAAAACGTCATATTACGAAAAAAATACACACACACAAAAGTTACAAAAAGTGCCTTTATACACATTTTCCTTAACAAACAAACAAAAAAAATGTCCTTCATTTTAAAGAAAATTCCTTCATATATGAGTGTTTCCTAAACCCAATAAGAAAATATTCTACAGCTCAGCACTGAAAGGCGTACTCCACGATTTACATATGCGTCCTTTTGATATCAGAATACTCCTTTTCAGAAGGTTCTTTAATGATGCAGTGCCCAGGTTGCGAGCTCCATATTATTGACTACCAGTTGCACAGCAGCGTAGGGAGTTTATCGTGTTTATTGTTATTCAAAATAATGAAGCCCAAAAGAATAAGAAATTGAGTTACAAAACCTCCGACCATGCATCTTCGAAAAAAGTTAGGTCTGCGGTGCCTAACTTTGAAAGCTAGCGACACAAATTGTTCATTGTATAAATTCAGGATTCAGGACGCATTATTATCAGCTCATATAAATGAGGTCGCCAAAGACTTTTCACCGACAAGTATCGGATAACTCAAAATCCGATAGACACAAACTTTAAGAAGAGTGTCTAGTGTACGGTATTCGTTTCAACAATTCACGTCATTCGCTGTGAAAAAAGTCTTGGGGTCACCGACTTTTTCAGAGGATATCTGAAAATAACGAAGAATAGGCAAGTTGCCGTACCGGAGTGAGTCACATCAGCAGTGCAACTATGTTAAAAAAATCGAAACAAGCATAGTTTCACGTTTTTAAACAATTGGGGATGTCTTGGTTTGAGGACGATTCTCTTGCCGTTCAACTCTCCAGATCAACTTGTCCTGCAGATGTTCAATTGGCGTTACGTCGTCGGGGCTGTTTGACGGCCTGTCCATGACTTGAATACATATGCTGCGTGCAGATACTCTAGAATATCTCTTGCTACGTGCGGACGTTCGTTATCCTGTTTAGGAATGAACTCCTCACTGCCTTCCTCGGCAAACAGCGAAACGTAAGGTTCCACAATTTCGGTGATTTACCGTTGAGCTGTTATGCCTGTTGGGGGTATGTCCACTAGGGCTGTGCGATGGCGACGTGTTATGGCAGCCCACATAACCGATCCACCTCAAAAGGCCTCTCCGGGTTGTGTGCAGTCCTTGTGGAACTTCTCGTTCCTTCTGTGCCAAACTCGGACCCGTCCATCACATCTGCTCAACATTCGTCGGTGAAGAGGACTCGCCTCCATTGACGTCTTGTCCAACGCTCATGGTCCGTAGCGAGGGCGATTCGTGCTCGGCGATGCTCACGACGAATGACCTCGGGCCATGAGCTGGTTTTCTTAGATTCCTCAGCATTCTCCACACGGTCTGGATCGAGATCCGTCACCTTGTAGCATTCTTGTAGAGAGCGGCAAGTTGAGATGCCGTAGTCGTCCTGTTTCGGAGCGCAGCATGGGCTAAGGAGCGGTCTCGCTGAATGGTACGTCGTGGACGTCCCTGCCCGGGACAACGGTGGTACGAGCCCGTTCCTTGGCATCGTGAGTACGCGGTGGACACTACCAAGTGGCTCCTCCCTAAGCGGCGACCATTTCTCGAATTGAGAGCCCAGCTTCCCTAAGGGCGACGATATGGATGCATTCATCCCTCCTTAAGGCTCGTCTCTGCCCAACCATTTCAGCTTCCTAAACGTCACTGAGAAATTGATCTGGGTATTGTTCACTTTTCAGAGTAGAGGAACAAAACCAAAACCCAGACGTGGTTTCTACCTTTTCCGATAATTTTACCCCAACGACACTTCAATTTCCGTAGATGTGCTCGATCCTGCATCTCAGGTCGATGTGCTCGATCCTGCATCTTAGGTCGATGAACTGATAACCCGCACCCAAACCATGCCTTTAAAGGATAATTGAACGTTCTGGAATGTCGAAGTACCCGGAAATGCACAAAGTGTGACCGGTATTCAAGAACCCTCGAGAACCGCGAAAATCTCGTGGATAAATGGAGTTGAGTTCATTTGTGACTACCAAGATTCGAACCCGTAACATCCGGACTTTTAACTCGCGACAAAGCTCAATTTCCGAAAAAATGTGGACGTACGATCCTTTCTCCAATTATGATTGACTTTTCTCGTCGCAACAATCTCCGATACTAAACTTGGAATACATACCAAAATAACCAGGTCCGCATTCGCAGAAGTAGCCATTGTTTCCGTCAAGGCAAGTGGCATTGTTAAGGCACGGATTTGACAAGCACTCGTTCACGTTCAGCTCGCATGATGCACCTGAAAATGTTTTCTCATGTGAGGTACCAAGATAAGACCGTCCAAGCAAGTACTGGACTATCCTACTACATTGTCGCACATCCAGTATGTACTTTAAGTTTGCTTACCCCTTAGTATACTGTAAGCAAATAAGAAAAGTGATTTCTGTGGGCGTACCTGCGAATCCATCCGCACATGAGCAGTTGAAGGACGCGACCCCGTCCGTGCAAGTACCACCATTTTCACAAGGGGAAGACCAGCAGTCATCCCAGTTCGTCTGACACAACGTCCCTGTGTATCCATCCATGCAATAGCACGTAAAAGAGCTGACATGAAACAAAAAGTTACTCTTCAATTAATCAGGTTAGCCAACCGTGCATGCAAGTCAGGTACAGTACAAGAAGTGTTATCAGTTTCAAAGGTGTTGTCATCTTTCTGTCAAGCAAAAAGACAGGCCTCAATATGATTCATCACGACGCTCTTCTTCAGGTCATCTTTAAACTCAAAGTGCTGGAACACGAAAGCCCGTATAAAAATGACATGAAAGAACATAAAAGCTACACGAAAATTGAGTAGGTATAGCTGCCTCCTACCCATCTAGCAAATCGACGTCCCATACGGGACGATCAGTTACTGGGTATAGGGTCCAGTCCCAGTCGTAAGACATTTAAAATATGTCTTTTAGACATATCCTTAGACGCCTAGTCTATAGACGTTCAGAGGAACTAGCTTGTTATAGACGCTGCGTGGAAGTTTAATGGATGTCAAACATATGTCCAATAGACGGGTGATTTGCGGACACCTGTGTCAATCTATAGATCGTTTAGTATTAGACATCTAGGCCTATTGGCTGTCCTTATGAAGAAACCTTCTTAAATGCAACGTAGTAAGAATTTTGACAGTGCTCCTGACCCTTGAAACCACTTCTACTTGATTCACTTGCTGGGTTAGTCTACTACTTCCAGTAGTCTACTGTTCGCATTATTCGTCTTCATACCTAACGGACGGTGGAATTAGTGAACGTATATTACACTTGAAACATGTAACATAGTATATCTAAAAACAACTATACTTGTATATCTACCATATTGACATTGAACTCAGGTATAAAGGCGCATTCATTACAATTAGGACTCCTTTCTGCCCAAAGACATTGCGCCAAAAAGAATGCTATAAAGGTCAAATAATCTTGGTTACACACTAAAAAGTGTTCAAATGTTGTTTCCTATTTTCCGTTTCATTAATGCCTTCAAAAAATACTGCGGTCTTAAATCTTACAAAATTTTATCAATTTAAAAACTTATTCGTTGGTTGTAGAAGGCTCAAAATCATGTGAACAAAAGAAAACAGGCACCCATAGAAGATTGGAGCAGTTATATTGACAACTGTATGGTTGTTGTTATACGGGATACGGACTTTTATCTCTGGTCGATCCAGATGACACGATTCCAGTTCGTTCATTCGTTCAAGGAGCAAAGAAAGCTAGTTGGGGCGCCCCGTTAATTGTTTAAGTCATTCGGCCGAACCACATGTAAAGCGAGTGGGTCCTTGACCGCGAGAATCGTGAAAATTAAAACTGGAAAGAGTAATTACAACTCATTAATGTACCGGTATTAAGTAGGACGTAAATACATAAAATATTACATTTCTTATTAAAGGGCCCAACGGGGGTCATCTGATAAAAGGGAGAGGTAGGTGGTTGGATAGACAATTCCGCACCCTTGATCCACAAGTCATGAAATACTGGGCGCCGTTTGTTGGGGAACGTAAAAAACAACCTGCATGTAGAGTTTTTTTTTCTGTTTGAAACGGACCTGTTCAAGTCGTCGAGACAGATGCCATAGACGCAAGGGCTACTGAGGCATGCGAACCCTGTGTGGGCAGCAGGAATGAGTAGCAGGAAGAGTGGCAGAAAGAAAGCGATGAGCAGCGCACTCGCTGGTTTCTTCGTGTTGGAAGTCATCAGTCATGGCTTCAGAGTTCGCCAACCTGCATTGTATCGAGCCAGGCATAATTAAAAGTCACAATAGTCTACAAACATGACATAATCAAGCAGGGGGACGACAATGTCAAACAAATATTTCTGGACAACAAGCCAAAATTATTATATCAAAGATTTTCGTGCCCCGGAGTTCGATAGATTGACAGTACGGCTATTATCCCGGTCTCGTCCAAGTATTAGATGTAGCTTAAATCTCACTGAAGTTTTGACGAAGGTGCGCATATCACATAGTGGATAAAAATGAGATTCTTGAACAACCTGTTCTCTAGGGTTTTCAGGTTCCAAATCAAATTTAAATTCAAAGATGGTTTATTGCTCATAATTATGGCTCAAGCGGCAATAGCCGATATAAAATTGATTTACACAGGGACACAGGCATTGTACACCAGAAGGTCTTAACAGGTATCTCAAGAGGCAACGAAATTTCGAATCAGGCGTTAATTTAGGTAGTCAAGAGTTTGCGCTCCATGGGATTCCAAGGGGAAAATGAAAAAAAAAAACACTTGCCTTACGACTTTGAGGCTTATGCTTACTATGCGTTTGCCGAGCGACAATGGTGGTAATAGAGTAATTGCACGCGATCTTTGCCATCTTATCACTGATATTAATAATCTGACAACTGGTCACAAAGTTATTTACGTACTTTCTCAGCTTCCAAGTTGTAGCGCTATGATTTACAAATTAAAGGTAACAGTGGCGTAAGTATGAGGCGGGGGGGGACCTGGGGGATTGAACACCCCCATTAGATATTTTACTTTTTCCAGAAGAAAATTATTGAGACTTTTATTATAAATTTGTATATGCCGTCTTCTCACCCAAATATATACGGTACTGAAATAAAAAATGTCCCCAAAATACTTGGAGATCCTGACAAATTCTTAAAAATCCCTGAACATCCTCGAAAATCCGACAACTATCCTTGAAAATCCCATGCAACATATTGTCCAACCCCGAAACGATGAATAGAAACATGCTTTGACACTATTTTTCTTTTAATATTTTTATAACCTTTCTTTGGCCAGTTAATGCAGAAACAATGAAGATACAGAAAAACTATAAAGTTTCCCTCCCTAGAGCGCTCAAAATATTTGGTCCCGGCAAAGTTCCATGAGACCAATGTATTTCCTCCCTATAGCGTTCCTTTATGTTACGTTTCCCTCCCTGTAACGTTCGATTTTCCCGGCTCCAACGAAGATTTCGACCTCTCTGTAACAGTTTGTGCTGAACTTTGTCAAGTGCAATGTAAACTTAAAAGTAGGAAACGAGAAGAAAAGCAACAGGAGCGAGAATACCCATTGACCGACCGCTAGGTTGCAGCGCTATGCAGAGCCATCGACTGTTTCCATAAGAATCTCCTAAGCTATGCTAGGTAGGGGACGAATTAACCAGGGAGTATCACAGAATGAATAAATTATTGAAAAGTTGCATAGCACATACAAATGTCTGACAAAAAAAAATTAGTAAGTGCTCTAAGCAAAAAGCCACTGCAAATTATTTCGGGTAAGCGTGGGCAATACAGAATCGTAGCCAATTATTTTCATGTGCAATGTAACGTTTTATGAGCAATTTAATTTCGTAACGGTATATGCCATGTAATTATCTATGAGAGGGAAAAATAAAACACATTATCTATGAGAGGGAAAAACAAAACAATGAAGATATCATGCAAGAGCGATGACCTTATTATTCTTTATTTAAATTAGCATTTAAAACCCATTTTGAAGCTTAATTAGGTTAATAAAAGCCTTTACGAAACTGTTTTCACGTTTTAAACGTCTTCACTTCCCTATACAGCGTTTAAAACGCTCGGTCCCTCGGGAAACGTTATAGAGGAGTTTCACTACCGTACCTCAAAAACAAGACTAAAAAACGTGAGGTGGAGAATACTAGTTCCATTTTCTACCGCCAGTGTGTAGTGAACAACAGCTCTCAAGTTATAACTTTATTTCTTTTTCAACTATAAATATCACTCAACATATACATCGCAAACATTTCGAAGCTTATTCCTCAGTGTCAATATTAGTTATGACTAACCCTCCTAATAATTAAGATCAAATGATGCAGACGACACGGTTTGTTGTGTTGCAACTGGCCAGTTTTCTTGTTTCCTTCTTTTCGGACAAATACCTGTTTCACTAAATCAATTTGCGACGAATTGAGAGAGGAAATATATCGTCTCTTTTAATTCTCACTAATACTGGCAGCAACTGAACCGCAGAAGTACTGATGCATTGAGCATGGCGTACCACTAGTTTAATAATACACATTCGTATTTATACCCACGATGTAAACAGTTTACCTTCATACACAAGGTGTACGTGTTTATCTGATCTGGGAAGTCGGTCCACATTGAAGACAGCACAAGGTATTTCCTTTGAACTCACAGACTAGTACAGTAGTCAAAAGCACACCTTCTCACTCGCTCTGTTGGCAGACTACCGTACTCGGCCGTCGCGGTACTGCGCGATACACGTGCGAAACTTCAACACGACCGAGACAGGATTCTTGCTTGTACTAGCACCGGCCAATATATACCGTTGCTAAGCAACGACTTTATAACAAACTCGAAGCCAGATCGGACGGGCGCCTAGGGCGGGCGCATGGGACGGCCGCGCTGCGCGACGGCCCAAGGGGTGCTTGGCACTCGGAAGCGCGATGGGCGACAGCGGGGCCGGCGAGCAGCCTTGGCATTGATTTTCCGTGAGGAAGTCTCCCTACTTCCGATTTCTTAACGTAGATTGCGTGTATCTTAACCTGATTCTGAAATAGGGACAAGCTGAACAGATGCGGCGCCCTCGGGATTCTATGGCGCAATCTCTCAAAATCAAAAATCACAGGTGGAACGTGATAAGTCTGCCTAGGAAATTCATTCATATTTATCGTCGCGAAGAAGTCAGGTCTAAAGAGCCGTCCACAGAATACGTCACGTTTTTTAGCCACTTTTGACCCCCTCCCCCACGTCACACAGT
>Ga0058701_10002164_pt1 | contig 14688 bp, 10 predicted proteins | sample AgamicOrMae_FD_97039 | JGI IMG/M metagenome (GOLD analysis project Ga0058701, IMG submission 97039) | Agave microbial communities from Guanajuato, Mexico - Or.Ma.e | ecosystem: Host-associated > Plants > Phyllosphere > Phylloplane/Leaf | place: Guanajuato, Mexico | collected 2012-06-04 | reverse complement strand
CGTTTTCTAGCGGCCTAAGGAAGAACCTTCTTAAAATATTAGAAATTTTAAAATATACTTACTTTTTTAAAAAATCAGTTGAAATTTTTTGACTTATTTTCTTTTAAAATTATGTTTTTTTTTTAAAAAAAAAGCAAAAGACGTTAGCCTGAAGCTTTGCTACATCCCCAGATGGCTAGGATTGGCTACTTCAGTACGCCCGATCGTCGTTACGTCCGATCGTCATTACGCACGATCATCGTTGCGTCCGATCATCGTTACCTCCTATTATCGCTACTCCCGATCATCTTTATCTCCTATCATCGCTACGCCCGATCATCGTTACGTCCGAACCCTGTTAACTCCAATCATCGGTGCGCCCGATCATCGTTACCTCGAATCATCGTTCCGCTCGATCGTCGATACGTCCGATCGTCATTACGCCCGATCATCGTTACGTCTGGTCATCGTTACCTCCAATCGTCGTTACGCCCGATCGTCGTTCCGTCCGATCGTCGGCCGAGCTTCTCGCTCAAGCTGAGCAAATAAGTGATGCACCCGAAAAGAGGCCATACCAGCATCTCTCTCCCTCCCACCGAAGGTATTATGTTGATTGCAGTGCCGCCGAGGCGCAGCCGCTGCCGCCGTCTGCCGCCGCCGGGCCGCCTTCTCGCCCGCAGACCCGCTCCTCAAGCTGCTAATTGATGTGAATTCGACGTGGTACTAAGGAATGCAGCTAAGACGTACCAGCCCAGGGTTCAGCGCCGCTCGCGCCCGGGTCATTCCCTCTCTCTCCTCCGCTTTGTTATTGTCGTCCTGGTCCACGAACACAGCATCACCCAGTTTAGGCCACCGATAAGATCGTCGTACTCCATGATCGCAGATTTTGCGCTACCTACAGGTGTCTGCTCGAAACCCAGTTAAACCTTCCTCCCACCTCCCACCCACCCAGCCGGCCTGCCCTGCAGGGCAGTGCGGGAGCCGGCGCCGGGCGGGCGGGCACCCGGTGCGGGGACCAGCCCGCCGCAGGCAATCAGGGTCCCCGCGTCGGCTAGCTGCTCGCTTCTAATCCGCCTTCCCCTTGCTGCCCGCTGCGGGTCCGCTGGAGAAACCTGTTGGACAAGCGCGCCGCTAAGCGCTCCAGCACGCTCCGGAAACGGCCGAGCAGGCCCGAAGCTGCGCGCGCGGACAGGCTCGGGCAGCCGAGCGCTCCCGACTCCCCCCGATCCGGCGCTCGGAGCCCGCGAGGCGGCGGCGACGGCCCCGAAGCGCCGACGGCAGTCCTTCGGCTCGGCCGGCCCTTCCCTTCGTCAGTCTTCGGCCTGAACTGAACCGCGTCGCGCCTCGGCCGCTTTGCAGCGCGCAACAACGGAACAGGTGGAATTTGTGACCGGTGTGCAAGCCCCCTCTCATAGCGTATACGATCTCCGAGTTATTAGTGAATACAGGAATGTTCCTACAGTGATGTGTGCCCGACGATTGGTGTGTGAGGTGTTTGGTGTCAAGTGAAGTGCGTGCCCTTCTTACAGCCAATATCTGGATTTATTTACACTCTGGAAGAACACCTTACCATTCCTGTTGGATTTGTATACTTCTTCGGGCAGGCCGAGTTACGCGGCCTTTTCTGATGGTAAGTTCCCTGAAATATTACCTCACCGAAATTGTAAAAGGTCGAATATCCCACCTCTTGTGTTCCACCTTTCTTCGAGCAAAGCTTTCAAATCGAGCGACTGCACAGCGAGCCGCAAGAAACCTTACTGAACCTAACCTATCTGTCGCCAAGCCTAATGCTGCTTACTTCTCGACTGTAGTTAATACCGCAATAAGAAAGCACTATCAGGCTTCTTGAAAGTGGAACGAGACACATGGCTCTTAGCTTAACTCAAGTAAGGTTATGTTCCAACCTTATATTGACATGTTCTCAACGTGTATAAGACTGGTTAAACCTGGATGGAAATCAAGGTTGGAAAATGCATCCTTAACTGAGACTTGTCTTAAGTTTTTCGCATCCGAACGTAAAATGTCATGACAGTTTCTCAGGAGACGGTTTAGCTGTGAAAATGATTTTGGTCAGCTGACCGCAAACCTCAGGTATCCGACCCTTTTCAAAGGGTTGGACGAAATTAGGCGAACAGGTGGTCCTATGAGACAGGTAAAAATTGATAATTGAGCACCGAAAAATTGGACGAAAAAAAAAGATCTTACGATTGATCGATTAGTCACGCTATATTATTTCTTTGAGCTGTTTCGATGACAAGTCTTCAAGACTAACTTCGATTAAACGTTATGCAGTTGTTAACAATGAGAATCATACTTGCTTATTATCAAATTGACGTCTATTTACAAATGAGAAATATCTTATCAATCGAATCGGAAGTTTAAGGAGTGAAATTGAAACAAGTATCAGAAACCATTGCAGTTAAGATTGAAGATCTTCTTGTGGACCTAGAATTATGACTTCTCGCTTTTGATCCTACCTGTACTGCTTGTTGATAGTTGTATGAAATTTTTTTTAAAATGATATTAAAGGATACCTACATAATTTAAAGGATACCTAATGAAGGACCTTTAACCTATATCTCTTCCTCTCTCCTGTTTTGGTCGTACTGTCATGATCAGAAGTCATGGACCGGCCAGGTGAGAATGATTCTCACCTGGACCGGCGACGAGACAGCGGCATACATATCTCATATGGACAGGGTCATGTATTTTGATCTTGACTGTACATTTAGGGAAGGAGAAAACAGCTGACAGAACTGTCTGCTGCATCCAAGACTTCGGTAGTTCATATCGGTTGCATGTGATATGAACCCGCCTTTTTAATGCCATGCACTATATTTTTTGTTAAATATTGCGGTATTTGCGAATCGCTCTCATAACTCATCCTAAATTTAGAGTCCAGGCTCTGTTGATATATGTTATTAATAAATGGTATAGTCAACCGTTTAGCGAGGTCATCTTATGTTAGGCTAAGAGCATCGCTATTCCTTCGACTCGCCTTACGAAAATGCGAAACTCAAGAGACAGAAAACGATATTTCTGAGGAAATTCACGATGATGTGGAAAAGCGTGTAGCTCATTTTTGAACTGTTTCGTGAATAGACTCAAAGTTGTGCGGTGTAACGCTGTGAATCTTGCCACAAGTGTGTGCTGCTTTTCTCTTTTCTCAAGAGGCAGAAAAAGATCTTTCTGAGGAAATTCACGATGATGTAGAAAAGCGTGTAGCTCATTTTTGAACTGTTTCGTGAATAGACTCAAAGTTGTGCGTTGTAACGCTGTGAATCTTGTCACAAGTTTGTGCTGCTCTTCTCTTTATAAATCTTGTGCGTGACTTCTACATTACTCTGCATTTTAATGCTGCATGCAAGAATTTCATTTTGCTGTATGAGTCTTGCTCTTGACGCTGGCGACGTCCCTGATTAATTAAAGCGCTCGTTAATACTGTGCGTTCTTCCAGATTACTTCAACTTATGTTCCTATGAATCAGACCCACGTTTGGCAGGCCTCCAAAGCACTTCCAGCAAAATGCAACTATCTGGCGTTTTTGACAGAAATATGATTCTTTCACAAACAATTTGCATACCTTCTAGGAAACTTTGTCGCCTCTCTTTCTATCGTACCTCAAGTCAACGTTTTGCGGATTTTGGGACATGTTATGTGTGTTTCGGATCTAGGTCAACTTAAGTTAGATTTACATGCACGATACTTTATATATATGTATACTAAGTATCGTGCATGTAAACCTAACTTAAGTTGACCTTGGTTCGAAATATACAAATTCAAAATGTGCTCAATAGTATCAATTAAATTAATAAATAATGCAATCTGTAAGTAGCTGCAAGCATTTTTGTCGTGCTCGTATAGACTTGCTCTTGCTAGTTTGATCATTGCAGAAGCTACTTTAAGTACTTGAGTATTAAGTACTGAGGTACTCAAAAGCTCTCGTGAAAGACGAGCTGAGAAAGAGATTTCCGCTGAGAAATGTCTTAGCGGGGATTAGAGAGTGAAATATCTCTAGAAGCATATTCCGTTAGAGCTCGTCTCGCATTTCTAGTAAGACACCATTTCTAGTTTCGACGTCCGAATTTCAGTAATCAGAGCTACTAATCAGATGTCATTTTTGACAGCGTTCTTAGTTTCTTAAGGCAGCCGAACTAGAAAAGGAAATTGCGTAAGAATTTGAACGTTTTGATTTTGGGCTTATCTTAAACCTAGAGCTTCTTTCCCACACAGTGTCAACCTGTCAACGACGTTTGTCACTAGCCTAGCTTGACTTGGCCTTCTCTCTCAAGCAGGAGGAGTAAATGCTAAAATTTTAGTCATATCAGACTTGGCTTGTGAACTAAGGTTTACGGCGGAATGGTCTAGTTACGAGATTGTTGGCAAAGATCACTTGTTTGAAGCATATTTCTACGACGTAACTCGGATTTTAAATTTCTATTTGATGTAGTCCAGCAAAAAATCGTGATGTATCTTCAAAGAAAACTTGAAAATTATTTTATTTAAAAAGCGAAGTGACTATTCACACGGTGCAACATCTAAAATGTATTAGGTTGGGGTCCGTGCATTCAAGTCACCTCCCATATGATATGCCTAAGGTTGGTCTCCATGCGTTCAAGTCTCCCTTGTACTATCATGGGCGTGCGAATAGAATTGACCTTTAAAAAAATAAAAGAAAATAAAACTTTTTTTTTTGCTGCCTCGTTTACTAAGCTCCTTGGTAGGCAACAATTTTATTCAGAATACTGTCTTTGGAAGCCTTCCGAGAGGTTTCTATGCCCTGAGAGGCTTAGCTACCTGTAAGCCCTAAGATTATCAACGCAGGAAGCGAAAGGTTAAATCCATGAATGGGTTTCGACTAAAAGCTAACATTCTATATTAAAAGCACAAACTCCGCTCAAAACCAGGCTGATCTTTAACACTGCAAACAAATGCAGAAAAGAATCGAACTAAAACCAGAAATTTAAATTGAAAATAAAATAAATTAACAGCATACAAAACATGAACACTTAATTAAAAATGAAAGAAAAATAAAACAAAATTAACTGAAAAATAAAATATAAAACATAGTAATAAAATGAGGAAAGAAAAAATGATTGAAAAAAAGGAGTTAAAAAAAGGAAGTGATGACAACAGTAAAAAAGTATTAAATGTTGATAGTTTTACCCTTATCTGTGATTTTGAACGAAAACTACAACTGCAACTTAAAAATTAAAATAATAATAATAAAAAATTAAAGAATGATCCGTTCCAAAAACGGATTTTAAAATGTTTTCGTCAAAAGAATGAAGCTTTTCTTCGTTGATAATATTTGTTCAGCACTCATAAGGACCACGAATCGGTTGAAATTGCGAGTGTAATGTTTGTATGTAAATAATGGCCATTTTTAAAAAGTGGAATGGAATTTTATGTGACGCTAAGCACGGCACGGAAAACCATAGCTGTGTACCTCCACGGATATGGGGCTGTGATTCCGCGACATTAAAAAGAGAGAACACAAGAGCCGAATCAAAGGCTGTCAACACGGCCCTGTCAAAATCCTCAACAATAATTGGACAGTCATTGTAGAGCAAGACTTTTAATACGGAACAAGGAGGGATTTCAATTTTTTTTCCTGCCATTGCCCGTAGCTTGAAAACCTATAACTCCGATTCTCTCCCCATCGGAAATTCACTCCAATCCACTTTGTTTAGTCTTGATTTGAGGCAACTGTGAATACCCTTCCTATAAGGTTGGAGTAATTATGTATTCGTTGCTCATTTATTTACTGAAATCATAGAAAATGTCCGTTCATCAAATAGCCTGTGTTAACATTATGGGCTTCTTTAAAATACGTTTTCTTTTCATTTTTTTTCTAAATGGATTAAAAAAAAATTATCAAAATGAAAAAGAGAGGAGAAAAAAGGACATGGGATGTTGCTTTTCAGTTTTTATGTATGTGAAAAAAAACAACAAAAAAACTAAAAAACTAATATGAATTAAGTAAAAAAATAAATAATTGAAAAAAAATAATGATGGTTCCTAGAGCCCAAAAAAAGGGCTGAAATCACTGTGGAATATTCGTCAGCACTCCAAAACTTGTTCCTTAAACATGGAAGTAAAAAGACTACAGTAAAACAAGATGTTTGGAGTTTTAAACGAAACCGCTGCTCAGCCAACCAAAATCTAACAACTTACAACGTACAAATTCGACCTAGCATAACCTTACTGTAACCTGGACCTAACCTAACTTTACCGAGTTTAACATCAACCTACGCACAAAAGTTAACGTACACCTCGCTAAAGTCATGTTAGGTTTACGTACAAAGTATACCGTTAACGTCTAGAAAATTTTGTTACTGAAGTGGTAGCGCTGCAAAATCGCCTTATGGCCTGAGGAACCCTTTTTAATGACCAAACGCACCCGCAAAAGAAGATCCGAAAACAGAGTTCCTGTTGAGAGGAATGAGTTATATCGGCCCGTTTATTCTTCGGAGAAGAGTTCTTTTGTTTTGGCCGCAGTGATTCGTGGCGAGGTCTTGTGGTCCTCAGCCGGATGAGAAAATCGATATCATCCGAGATGATATTTAAGATGATCTGCATACTTAAGCGTGATTAAATCATTTCGTGATGACAGCCTGCCCCGTATACGTGGGCGGTATCGCCGCGCGCCACGGACTACTTGCGTCATTTCGAGAAAGGACTTTGATTCATGGAATTTCTTCCAACTCGGTGCACACATGGAGCTAAAATTATCTTTTCACGGATTTTGCTCATTTGTTTCTTATTTTCGAAGTGACTATTCACGCGCTGCCCCATTTAAAATGTAATAGGTTGGTTTCCGCGCGTTCAAGTCACCTCTCATTTAAAATGCTCTTGGTTGGTTTTCGTGCGTTCAAGTCTTCCTTCCCTTGTATTAACTTAGGCTTGCGAAAAGAACTGACGCAAAATGCATTAGTTTGGTTTCCGTGCGTTCAAGTCACCTCCCATTTTAAATTCATTAGGTTTGGTTTCCGTGCGTTCAAGTCACCTCCCATTTAAAATGCATTAGGTTGTTTTCCGTGCGTTGAAGTCGCCTCTCTTTTTTAAAATGCTCTTGGTTGGTTTCCGTGCGTTCAAGTCTCCCTTGTATTAACTTAAGCTTGCGAAAAGAACTGACGTAAAATGAATTAGTTTGGTTTCTGTGCGTTCAAGTCAGCTCCCTTTTTAAATGCATTAGGTTTGGTTTCCGTGCGTTCAGGCCTCTCTTGTACTAAAATGGGCGTGCGAATAGAACTAACCTAAAATGTATTAGGCTGGTTTCCGTGCATTCAAATCACCTCCCGTTTAGAAAGCATTAGGTTGATTACCGTGCGTTCAAGTCACTCCCTTGCATTATCTTCGGCGTGCGAATAGTACTGACCTAATATGTATTAGGTTGGCTTCCGTGCGTTCAAGTCACCTCTCACTTAAAATGCATGAGGTTTGGTTTCCGTGTGTTAAGGTCTCCCTTGCATAAACATAGGCCTGCGAATAATACTAACCTGCTCTTACTTATCTTGCTTGATTGAATCTGCGGCTGGGTGTACTTATTTTTTTTCTTTTGGCAGTTCAATAGATTCACTCTAGCGGAACGGAAGCTGCGGAAGTTAGGATCTTTTCCAAAACTCTCCTCTGCGGATTGAGGATGAACGATTCGGCGCAAGTTAAGATCCTCTTTAAAAAAGGATAATGTTCCCTCTCCATTAAATCAAAACAACTGTTTTAAGGAGTTTTTGCTTGCTTATTTTGTGTATTTGGGTAATAGATATAGATCTATTTCTAGCTGTTAATGGGATTTTTTTAACTTGTGGATGAAAATAAAACGGGGTTAGCACGTAATTATTTTTTAAGATCGAACTATGTTCAGACACATCAATGGAAAGCTCTCGCCGAGACCTTTTGAAGAAAAATAATTAAAATACGCACCAACCCCGTTTCATGTTCACACTCAATACTGCTTCCTGCGGAAGTGCCTTATGCCCTGCTCCACTCAACTCGGCGACGAACGGTATAAAACAACAGAAAAATTGAACCTTCGAAATTTTTACAGTGTACACCAAAACTGGTTTCGCACCCTCCTAAGTGGGTCGTTGAGGCCCTCGCCGGTGTCACTTCGATATCTCGATCGATTATTATCAAAAGTAGGAGGGAGGGATACGTCCTGCCCACGTGTTGCTCGAAACCATCGAGAGAATCGACTCGAAGTCGACCCACGTCATTGAGCAGTTGCTTTCTGAACGTGTCCTAACTTCCGGTGGGGGCAGGCGGGCCCCGACCGCTCTTTCCGCTGAAAGACTTGCGAAAACCTTTACTTGTTTTTTACATTGGGGATTAGAAGTTTGTCTGAAATCCTGTGTTTTATTGGCGCTTATTTTCACTCATCTCAAACGCCTCTCAAGTGAACTTTAAACGAGCAACTTTTCTCAGAATCGCCGTCATTTCTAGATGATAAATGCAACCTTCTAGCTTGCTATTAGAATGTATATGCATAATTGACTATTTCCTAACCCGTTTCACATTGCTCGGTCTTGTTTTGCCAAACAACCAAATAAGCTGAGATGTATTTGGCTACACACTCACTGAAATTGAAGTCTAAACTGCCTTTCATCAATTTTTCTGAATCAGGAATTGAAAATATTACCTTTTCCTATGTTTTTGTTCATTCAATAACTGCTCTGTACCTTCGGCAAGTAAATTTCTAGTTCATCTAAATATGCTTAGTTTCAATACTCTTTAATTTACATATTTCATGCATATAAAAAAACAGTTTTTTTATCGTTTTTTTCTTGCATGTTTTTTTAAATATTTATTATTAATCTAAAGCATGGTAATTTTTGTTGATTTTTGTGTGTTGTTTTTTGTTTTAGATATACATGCTCTTCAATGCGAGTTTAGAAATGTTTTTAAAAATCCCTCTTTTTAGTTCAAGAATGGTTTTCATTCGCAGTCGTCGTGACTCACAGTTGTAATATCATTCATTACCCATGTGTCAATTTTTTATTCACATATGTTTAGGCAGTTCTAATATTATATTTTGAAAAACAAACTAAACAATATTAATGAAGAACTAATCAAAATCTATTTGACGTGATAAAAAAAGGGGGGAAAAACTTAACAATTTTTTTCACAAAAAAAAAATACAATTTTTATGCACAAAAAAGAAAAAAAAAGATAGTGGTTTGGAAGTGCAGTTTAGAAAAAAAATCTTGGTGACTATCTTGCTCTTTGCAGTTGGCCGGAAAAGGGTTAGGGTACTTTCTGGCTTAGAAGGACAAGGCGAAGGATCATGAGAGCGAGTGTGTTGCCATGGTAACCCATTTTTGTCATGGTATTAACTTTTTGAATAACAAGTGTGTTGGCATTGCGCTGTACGTTATTTTTTCAGTCATAAGCGTATTCACCGTGTAGGCTTACAGGCTCGTATTTCGCAATTAACATTTCCCGAGAGCGCGTCATTTGATGAATGATAGTACCTTTCAAAACTTAATGGATACTTGTGTCCTATACAGGAACTAACTAGCTTCCACATATATAATTGTATTAAATGTATACTCGTTCTTACATATTAGCCTCCAGAATAGGCTTTTCAATCTTAGAATGTTATCATTTTCGGGTATAAAACTTTAAATATGTTTGGAGTTTAAAGATAGACATCAGTTATTGATTCGATATTAATCATGAAATATTGATACAATTCCCTTGCCCAACTCTGTCGTTTAGCGTGACTATTGACCGCTCTCCAAGCTTATGACAGACTTAGGCTATTCAGTTGAATTATAATCTCTGAAATATAGCCAAAAAAGATTTTTTATAAGTTTTTGATAAAAATATTAATATTTACATTCAATGTATGGGATCAGAGGAGTTGGTACGTTGAATCGCTGCAATTGGATCCAGACGTCGGGTGGTGTAGTGGTCAAGTGGCATTAAAGACTTCATTTTCTAGTCAAGGTTTTTCGTTTGAAGTGATTTATTTAATACTTGTGATCTAGATATAAATTATTCGGTAAGGTGAATTTCACACTTGTCATTATTGAATTACGCTCGTAGAAACCAGCATCTCGATTCTAATAATGTCGAGGAATTTTTATTTCCTCTGGAAAGTTTAAAATAGTTAAATAAAACAATTTTCTTATTTTTTTAAAATATGTTATTTTAAGTTTAGTCAAGTTAAAATCTTCTTCTTTTCTCTATGCGAAGATAAAATCTACATCAATGACTTTTTTTTTTAGTAAAAATCATAAGTCTAAAATTGTTTTAGTTGACACTTTTAACTGTTTTATTTTCTGCATCTTTATTCAGTTTTTTTCTTGTTTTTTAATCTATTCAATTTTTATTATTTTTTTTAAATTGTTTTTAGATTTTTATTCGATCCGTTTTTGATGAATGCACTTTTCATTTAATTTTTACAGTTTATACTGATGAAGTTGACTGTTCTCAATTATTTTTAACGTCAAAATTTGGTACATTATTTACCTGTTTGTAATCGATTGAATTGGTCAACAGTATTTGTTCAGCAACGAACGTTTCACTTTCGTGGTTTAATACAAAGTGTCAAGGATTCAGTTTGCTCACTTTTGATTTTTAGCATCAAACACTTGATGATTTATTCCTTTTTTTACCGATCCTGAAATCGGCACACGTGCGTACTTCACTCCGGACCATTTAAACAAATGCCATCCAAAATTAGTCATGTCATATCTTTCAACTTTTCGATCTAATCGGCAGGATAGCTCAACTGGTAGAGCCTTAGTGGTTGTAGTTATAGGTTCCGGGTTCGTTTCCCGATTTCGCGGGCGATTATTATGCGTTCTCTATCCTTCTTATCCTTTTCACGGGTTGGGAGTACAGTACACCTTCTACCTCCGTCATGTTCGCCCTGAAAATCGGTATGTGAAGTTTCTCGCAACATTGTTTGATATCCGGAGCAGTGAGTATATTTCGTTGGATCTGCTCCGTAAATAGGTTAGCTTAACCTCGCTATTAACGAATAATGCCACTTCTGCCTCTAGAGCAGCTCGTTTTAGTTTTATAGTGGGACCCCCGCTGGTCTCTCCCCGCCACTCTTCGCCTCCGCTCAGCTGCGATCGCCGAGTGGAGGCATAGCTAATGCAGACTGCCCTGACCATTCCAAGACCATCGTAAACATAACTTTATCCGTCTGCAAAACTGTCTAAAAACCGGAGATAGCGGAAATACCGCTTTTGCATGCGCTCGAATCCCGCTACAGAAAAATTCAACTCCTCTTACCAGCATCTCACACATCGACGCATTTCATAAATATTCTGGGATGTGGAGACCTTCTGAAAGCGGAGATATTGATCAACTTTCCGAAAAATGAACTAGACCAAATTCTTGTTTTTAGTACCGATTCATAAATATTGTGGTTTAGGTAGAGTTTAGGTTAATTCAGGCTTGAGAATTTGTGAAAAATGAGTGATTTTTTGTTTTTTGTTCAATGCTTTACTGTATATTACAAACATACTTGGCCGGATGGATCCCTCATAGACGACAAGACAATTTCACACCCCTAAAAACTACAAAATAAGCGTCTTTTATCTCCCGCGTTATTGTGTCTTAATCTGCAAACATACAACGTCGAGTAATGCTTCAAAAACGGAAATGTACAATTTCAACCCTAAAAATCATGAAGTAATGAAAACTCAAAGTGACTATTCACACGCTGTCCCATTTAAAATGCATCAGGTTGGTTTCCGTGCGTTCAAGACTCCCTTGTACTAACATAGAGGTGCGAATAGAACTGACCTAAAATGAATTTTGTTGGTTTCTGTGCGTTCAAGTCACCTCCCATTTAAAATGCATTAGGTTGGTTTCCGTGCGTTCAAGACTCCCTCGCACTAGCATAGACGTGCGAATAGAACTGACCTAAAATGAATGTGGTTGGTTTCTGTGCGTTCAATAAGTCACCTCCCATTTAAAATGCATTAGGTTGGTTTCCGTGCGTTCAAGTCTCCCTTATAACATAGACATGCGAATAGAGTTGAGCATAAACATTTTTTAAAATTGAAAATGGCTTGTAAATAAGAGACAGTTTAACTTTCGGACAGTTTTCGACAATTCTTTCCTCACATGACGTTGCTAATCAAGACGAGAAAGTTAGTGGAACCCTTATAGACGTGTTTTGGTCCAACCAATCTTTCGCCTGAATTACTCATTTGATGTTTCATTTTGAAATAAAAACTGCTTTAGAAAGGTCCAAAACTGGTTGATAAGATAGGAGTGTCAAATATCTTATGACAGGATTAATGGCAAACTTTCTCTTGTGCCTTTTTTTTCTCCGGGACCGTTCTTAAATTGACGGTTCTAAGCAAGCTCCCTCTCGTCTCTCAGCTTGTCTAGGCAGGTCTAGTGGTCATAGGCCTAAACCACATGAATGTATTTCAGTGGTACAAGCAACCTATCTGTTATTCCGTCGGATATAAAATATATTGACTTTTATAGATTGCTGATATCTGTCGATAGTAAAGTTTAAAAATTTATTCAGCTCGGATCGAAAGTAAAACTCGGTAAATTGAGGCAACGTTTTGTTCGTTCGTACTATTATATTACCATAGTACCATTCCCGTTGCGAATATCGCCTATAAAAACTTCACTTGTTTATTTTTCTTCGATAAGCTTACGTGTGCCGTACATCACGAGAGTAAAGTGTTCCTAATGCAACCTTGTTCTCGGACAAAAAAATAAAATCTGTTTTTTTTGGCGTGACCGGAATATACATAATTTAATTATTATATGTAAGGAATAAGATTTTTTTTCTTACTGCAAGAAAAAAAAATATTCTTGCGGCAAGGAAAAAATTGATATATCAAGAAAATTTTTCGTGGCATCAGATAACATTTCTGTCAGTGGATCTGGTTAGGTGCCGTAGGCCTCGGTTTGTTATCCGTACAGCTGTCACCAATACTTATGCCTTTAAGTGTACCGCCGAAGTAAGCGACATGAGGCTTACATTCAGAGACGGAACGTTAGTCGCCGTGTTTCTGGGTCCGCGATCGTTTTACTTGACGAAAGATTGATCAAAAGGAACATGCAACCTCTAATTATCTCTACTGTTAATTCTGTTAGGATTTGGTCGAAAGAAATCTCTAAAAAAAGCAATTTTCTTTCCAAGAATAATGCATTGCTAGCAAGGAAAAGAACACTACTGCAATCAACAAAACAGGTTCCAACTTCCAGAACGGCGATGGTCTGACCGCTGAGCAGAAGTAACCCTGCTAATAAAACTGTGTTATAAGGCAATTTAACACCAAAATGTAGATGCTCAGAACGAAAATTACCGATAGGTATCTAGGATTGCATGGGTACCATCTATAATTTGTACTCGCAGCAGAAATGAAAAAAAAAGGAGAACTGTAATTTAAAAAGAGAGCGAGTCCTCCCGTTATGTCTGCGCCGCTAAAGTGCAGGATTACTGACGAAACCGTTAAAATATACCCAAAAATACTCCTATAATTGTGTTTTGATGTTCTCCTTTGATGTCCGCTAACCTAAATTTCATTTTTTTGTGACTGATGTAACTAGTTAGATTGAAACAAGGGCGAAGTGATTGGTGTAGTCAAACGGGAGCTTGTACTTAAACCCATTACGAGCACTTATATCAAATTTGATTACTTTATTGTAGAGCTGTTTTTTATTAATTAATTTTATTAAATTGTACAAAGGTAGCGCTCAGTTTTAGAGGTGCTTTTCCTATGAGAGAGATTTCGAAACTTTCAGTGTTATTCAAACTGAGATTATCCTTCGTATTGGTAATTGTAATACTTGCTTAAGAGTATATTTTTTTTAGCTTTGAGCTGATGTTATTGAAAAGAAGAAAAAAAATTGGGATGGTCCCCCAAGTGTTGAGACTTGGCGATTTCCAAGAAAGGACCTCAGGTCACATCACGGGATCCCCATTCTTGACTTTCAAAAATATTTGGTATGGTTCCAACTTGAGACAATGATATTATATTCAGTTGATATTTCAATCTGCACCACACGGTATTTTAAAATATGTCCCCTATTTAAGATGACAATCTAGTTTTTAGAGGTCATATCTCTTCAAAGACCACGGTCATTGAGAAACTGACGCCCAATGCCTAGTAAGGAAATTGAACCTAAAGATGATTGTTCTTAATATCAGCAGATTATCTTTCGACGAGTTAAAAAATGTTCATAAGCATAGCATTTCGCGTGAAATGTTGAAAAGTAACGGGACATAAGAGGACGCAACGAAATGGTAATACCTGAACGGCCAGATTATCTTTTATAAATGTGTTCAACTTGTTTGGCTTCCCTAGTCCTGGACGGAAAAAATCCATCGCTTGGCTCCTCCTGCTATCAGCTTTCAAAGAGAAACTTTATTTTCCCCTAAGTGATGTCACTTATGTAACCAAAGTCCCTGATAATCGAATGCAGCTCTTGACAATCGATATATCTCGATATAGGATGTTCCGCTTTGTGTCATAAAGCAGCCTGGTGAAAAATGGCTGCCGACGAACCAGTTTTATGTAAATTCGAGTTGAAACACGAAAAAAATGTTAAAAAACAATAAAATAAGAGGTGCCTCAAAAATATTTGTTCACGGATTTTTTTTTCTTTTACGGTAAATTGATCGGTTTACTATAATACCACAACCTAAATCATAATTAAAACGGTTCCCAACATACAATCCCCAAATTTTCCTAAGTCGCAAATTTAACCTGCCGT